>Ga0256845_1003167_pt1 | contig 11329 bp, 9 predicted proteins | sample RiftiametaG_FD_189101 | JGI IMG/M metagenome (GOLD analysis project Ga0256845, IMG submission 189101) | Tube worm associated microbial communities from hydrothermal vent at the East Pacific Rise, Pacific Ocean - Riftia | ecosystem: Host-associated > Annelida > Integument > Unclassified ... | reverse complement strand
TAGAGCGCTTTGTGCTTCCTGCTTCGGTCCCAACATCGTTCGCAATCCCCTGTATCAATAAGGAAATTGAATCAGTCATACGCAATCAAATCAAGTGGAGTTTTTCAACAGAATAAGCCCAAAACTGCCAACTCTAAGGAATACTCTGGGCATAAACCTAGCGTAAAGCGGGGCAGTTATTCCTATCTTCGAAAATCCAGCCATGAAAGGTTAGCTTGGCCAATCTATCGGGAAAACAGCTGAATACCCACTTTTTCACGACAAAAGTTGCGTTTCTTGGCGGACAAGTTGCGATTCACGCCGGACGGCACAACAAGGTAAGTGTTTGGCTGTGCGGCCAGTCCTGAGCGAACGGGTCTCGGCCTAAAATTCCCTGTTAACAGGGAATTTACAGGGGAAAGCCGTTTTTGTGGAGGTCGATTTGCGAAACTGAGGTCATTTATGCGTAAGGTTTCAATGGGTTAGACGTGAATTTCCTAAACAAGTTAACAGGATTAAGTTGAATTATTAGGGGATTTATTATTGCTAACAGGGATATATGTTTGCTTAGAATACCGCGTTGCAGACCTTCGCTGCCCGAACCCAATGGCTTGCTACGTGGGACAATCCCTCCGTTCGTGTATCCGGAAAATGTGGAAAAGCTGACCGGGGCCACAGTTGGAACTGAGGCCCCGGTCGATGATTGCCTTTCAGGGTCCCGAAATATTGAAGGTCTGATGGCCCCTGACCGAGACGGAAACGGCGCGAAGAAAATCCTCCACCTCTTCACGTGCTCCATTGCGCGAGACAGCATGGCTGGTCGAATACTGCGCGATGTGGTCCACAGTGTGGTTCCCGACCCAAAGAACAAAGGTCGGAATCCACGCCGCTGCCGCGGCGAGGCCACCTCCCGGCTAGTCAGTTGGCGTACCGTCGGAAATGACGACAAGAACGGCGATCGCATCCTGATTTCTGAGGTCTGCATAGGCGCGAGCCATGGCTTCGTACAAAGGCGTACCCCCGACCGGTGATCCCATCCGGTAGGAGGCAAACAACTCACTGCAAGTCGTGTCCGAAGGCCGCTGGATGGCACGCACGTGCTGACCAAATTCATAGAGTGCACAGTGATCACCGGGCGCCAGGGTGTCCGACAGCGTGGCAAGAGCCGGCGTCGAAGCCCGCAATTGATGCACTGCGGTCGACCAGAAGTGAAACGACCGCAGGCCTCGGCGATGTCACCTCAAGTGCAGCAGGCGTGCCATCGGCCGTGGCGAGCGCGCTGTGCGCTGGTGACAGCGCGACAAAGTAGCCGTCGTTGTCCTTGGCAAGTACGAACAGCCGCCCGTCGCGGATCGAGGCCGAGTCAGCGTGTAACCAGCCTGAAGCGCAAGGTAATGATCCCCCACGCGGTATGCCGTGAACGCTCCTTGGAAGTGCTTGGTAAAGAAACCGGGAGCCGGCCCTTCGAGGCGATGCCTGGACCCGAACTGGAAAGCTCAGTCGCAAAGCTGGTTGCCGGAAACCTGAGCGCACCTGAAGTTGCCGCAAACATTGTTAGTGACGCAACAACGGAAGAGCTTGCTGTGTTCAGCGAACGTCTTTCGAATCTAGGACGGATTTCGGAAAAGGATAACACAGTAATCTTCCCTCTGATTGAGCGTATCGATATCGCGCGAGGCAGGATTACAGCTGCGCTGGGTATCGAGGCTGTTGCCGAATTTCTCGGCATTGAGAACGATCGCATCAACGGTGATTTAATGACGATCAGCTCGGAGTTCCGGCATCGAAAACGCGGTGTCGAAACCAGAATAATTCTTGCCGGTGCCGCCGCACCACGCGATGAAACCCTGTTCAGGAACATAGCCAGGGCAAACCGGTATTTGGCAATGATAATATCGGGCCAGACCTTCACGGAAATTGGAGAGACCGAAGGTGTAACTGGGCGCCGGATTCAGCAGCTTATAGAGCTATCGTTTCTGGCACCCGAAGTCATCCGGGATGTCTTTGAAGGGCGGCAACCGATTGGCCTGACAACGGAATGGCTGTTGCGCCATGCGTATTCCGCTAACTGGAAAGATCAGCGCGAACTATTCTGCGCGCTTTGAGCAGAAGTTTTCTTCCTATCTGAAAACCAGCATCGTCTCTGCATCACGTTGAGTGCAAACTGCTAGCGTGCAAAGCCCGCTTCCAGACTTCCTGCGGAATTCAACGGATTGCCCGATAGATTCGGTCTGGGGTATTGCCGTACCTTCTCCAAGCCCCAAAAATACGGGCGGAAGTCCAATAAAAGTGATTGATATCAATGTGTTACTCGTTCTGGCTGGGACGGTAGGATTCGAACCTACGATCTGCGCTACCAAAAAGCGTTGCCCTACCACTAGGCCACGTCCCAACTTATCGGGTAAATACGATGGACCGAAGGACTCTTCAAGCCCCGAAATGATAAAAATTCGCGCTCTTGGATTATTCCTCTAATGCTTCGCGGTTTAACAGGTCGCCCGCTTCGGTTTCGACGCGCTCGGCTTCTATCATGCGCTCTAGTTCTTCGGTTTCTGATGCGCCGACATTTTCCAGTGACTCTTTTTCGGCTTTCCGTTTGGCGGCGGTTGCGGGCTTTTTGGCGGTTTCCAGCAGTGCATGGCGGATTTGACGGATGGCTTCGCCGCGGGCCAATGATACGTCGGATTCGCGTTGATCGATCCATGCCGAAACCCGCAAGGTTGCGTTATCGGCACTGGCGGAATGAATCCATACGTTGGGGGCCGGGGTTTCCAGCACGAAGGGCAGGGACTTGAGCGTTTCCAACACCACGCGGCGTTGTTCCATCAAACCTTTGCCGGCATCAACTGTCTGATCAAAGGTGAAGCGACGGGATTTATTGCGCGTGTAGTTGATGATCCGGCTTTTGAATACGGTGGCGTTGGGGATGCGGATGTGGTTGCCATCCATCGACAGCAGGATTGTCGCACGGGATGTCAGACGAATGACCTTGCCCACATCGCCCCCAATTTCAATCAGGTCATTGGGGCGAAACGGTTGGCGCATGGACAGCAAAATCGAGGCGATGAAATTTTCAACTGTATCACGCACCGCAAAACCGATGGCCAGACCGATGATCCCGGCGGCCCCCAGAATGGTGGACAAAAGCGCGGTGGCTCCAATGATATCCAGCGCGACAACGATCGCGGCAATGATGGTGGCCACGCGCAAAACCTGCCGCAGGATATCGGCGATAAAGGCGTTCGGGGCCAGCCGGTCCCACGGTTGTTTGCGACGTGCTAGGGCAAAACCGCCGAACACAATCAGCGCAAAGACAGCAATCGCCACCAGCGCTAGCGGGATAAAGGCAACAGCCTGCTGGATACGGGTTACGAACCGTTCGATCGCGGGGTTCAGGCGTTCGACCAGATCAGTGGTTTCAGTGACCTCGTTTTCAATGGTGACCACACCGTCCAGCCGGCTAACCAACTCGCCCAGCCGCGAAATCGACTCGCCGTCAAGTGCTGTGCCACGCAGGGAAACGATGCCCGAGGAAACGGTGACGGTTACATCGTCGTAGCCTTCCAGCTCGCTTAGAATATCACGGATGCGCACGGCCATTGCGGCGTCTTGCTGGGCGCTGTCTTCAACCTCGATGGTGCCGGTGGGTTGGGCCTCGCTATCCTGCGCGGCGGCAGGGAAGGACAATAGAAGCAGGATAAGCAGGCTTTTGATCAGGCGCATCGGGATAATCCGTTCGTTGAATTCTGGCGCGACTGTAGCCGCGCCAAATTCGCATTGCCAGTCAGATATTCCTGACCTGATTAAAAAGTCTGGTCGTAATCGCCAACGCCGGGTTCGGTGCGGATGACCGCGTCGATATCCATAAATATCGCCCGCATTTCGGCATCGCTTTTTGGGCTTTCGCAAACCACCACCAGATTGGGCGTGTTGGATGAGGCCCGCACCAGTCCCCACGCGCCGTTCTCAAGAATAACGCGTGCACCGTTCACCGTGACGACCTGTGTAATCTTGCGCCCTGCGATGCTGCCTCCGTCCTTGTGGAGTTGCACCAGTTTGGCCACCAACCGTTCCAGCACGTCGTATTTTTCGGTGTCCGCGCAATAGGGCGACATGGTCGGCGTGGCCCATGTTTTTGGCAAGGCGCGGCGCAGGTCGGACATGGATTTGTCGGGGTTGCGGTCCAGCAGTTTACACATTTCAACAGCCACTCGCAGCCCGCAGTCATAGCCACGGCCAATCGGTTCGGCCAAGAAGTAGTGACCGGATTTCTCAAACCCCGCCAGCGCGCCAATTTCTTTGACGCGGCGTTTCATGTGGCTGTGGCCGGTTTTCCAGTAATCGGTCTTGGCGCCATATTTTTGCAACTCGGGGTCACTGGCATAAAGACCGGTCGATTTCACATCGGCCACAAAGGTGGAATTGGGGTAAAGCCGTGCGAAATCGCGGGCCATGATCACGCCCACTTTGTCGGCAAAGATTTCCTCGGCGGTGTCATCAACCACGCCACAACGGTCCCCGTCGCCATCAAATCCCATCGCCAGATCGGCACCCGAGGCCGTGACAGCCGCCGCCATATCATGCAGCATTTCCATTGCTTCCGGGTTCGGGTTGTAGTGCGGAAAGGTGTAATCCAGTTCGTTATGAAGCGGCACCACTTCGACGCCAATGCGTTCAAACAGTTCCGGTGCAAAGGCACTGGCGGTGCCGTTGCCCGTGGCACAGACCACCTTAAGCGGGCGGGACATTTTGAAGTCACCGACCAGATCGTCAAGGTACGCCTCTTTCACGCCGTCTACAAATTCATAGCGCCCGCCGTCATGCGGTTTGCCGTGGCCCCCCAACACGATATCGCGCAGTTCGGTCATTTCGTCAGGGCCGTGGGTTAGTGGACGTTCAAAGCCCATTTTAACGCCGGTCCAGCCGTTTGGATTATGGCTGGCCGTGACCATCGCAACAGCAGGGACGTCCAGATGGAACTGGGCAAAATAGGCCATTGGTGATAGGGCGGGGCCGATGTCTTTGACATGAATGCCGGCCTGCATTAGCCCCAACATCAGGGCGTTTTTGATTGACAGGGAATAATCGCGGTAATCATTCCCAACGGCAATCACGGGTTCAATGCCGCGATTGCGCATCTGGGTGCCAAGGCCAAGGCCAAGTGCTGTGATACCGGCCAGATTAATATCCTCGGGGTATTTCCATCGGGCGTCATATTCACGAAACCCCGTGGGGGTGATCATCGCATCACGCAGGAATTCCCAGGTATTCAGGGCGACTGTCTGGTTTGGCTTTTTCACGTCTCAATCTCGCTTATTAAATAGGTTTGTATTGTTATGCGGTTACTTGTTCCCGCAAGATCGAAGCGGTTAGCGATATCATCAGATAAGCACCGGCAAAGATCAGAAAGGCCAGAATTGTGTTTTCAAATTTCCGCGGGTAGGTGGCCTCGTCCGGCGGTGTCGGGCTAACCCCCATTTCCAGATATCGGGTTTGGCGGTTGGCTGCGATCTGGGCTGTTTCCATTTGTTGCAATGCGGCCTGCATCATCACATTGCGTGTTTCCAGATCCGCCTGCGCGATTGTCAGTTGGCTGGTTAACCGCGCAAGGGATTCCCCGTTTGACGATCCAGCCGTCAGATCATCATAATACCCGGCGATTTTCTTTCTCAAGGATGCAATTTTTCTTTCCAAGGGGTCGACTTTGGCTGGGTTGGGCCGCAGGTTCGATTTCAATTCTTCCAGCGTCAATTCGTCTTGAACCAGAACCTGCTCCAATGTGGAAATTTTACTGGTAAGCAGGCTGATCGCGACATCGCTGCTGATGATGTTTGAGCGCTCTTTCAATTCCACCACGCGCTCTTGCGCATCTTTCATTTCCTTTTCGGCCTTTTCATAGCTTTCCTGTGCACCACGCATCTGGTCAGCACGCGAGCGCGCCGTGATCTGGTCAACACGTTCTTCGGCATAGGATATCAGCGCTTTGGAATATGTGGCGCTAACCTCGGGGTCGGCTGCGACAACTTCCATCTTGATGATACCTTCTGTCGGATCATAGCTGATTACGACGCGTTTTTCGTAAAGCCGGTAAGCCTGTTCATTGGTTGCATCTTTGTCCAGTCGCTGGATCGGATCGATTGTGTCCTGCGAGAAGTGGGATTTGAAACCAAAATCTGTGTCCAGCCGCAACATTGCACCTCGCGATTGCAAATAGCTTTGAACGATGATCGAGTCTTGTGACGTGGCCAAACCGGTTCCGCTTAACAGCCCGCCCATTTTGGAATTGCCACCAGCGGGGCTGGCCTTTTGAATGACAAACTGGGATTTGGTCGCATACATCGGGGTTGCGATTTCATAGTAATAATAACCAACCATAAAGGTGGGCAGCAGTACAAAGAACGCCAATCTTGTAAACAACAGCACCAATTTGAGGCGGCGGCGGCGGGCGATATCGCGCTGGATTTTAAGAATTTCACGGGCGCGGGCACCTGCTGTGTCAACTTCGGTCGAGGGCAGGTTGGTTTTTGCCATCGGCACAGTGTTGGGCAGCTTGGGTTGCCCGGTCTGGTCGTTTGTCTTGTTGGCCGGTAATTCCAGCATGTTTGCCCGTTGGAACGGATCGACCCCTTTGGCGCGTAACAACCTGATCGCATCAAAATCCGAGGTTGGCGCCAGCCCGTGTTTTTGCGCTACCCGCCGTGCCATACGCAACTGGCGTCCGGTCAGTCCCTCTTTGCGGATGTTGTCAATTTCCTCTTCAACCGAAACCTCGCGGGCATCAGTAACTTCGCCACTAACGGCGTCCTGCGTTGCCTCGCTGGCATCGGGCGAGGCATTAAGCGAACCGCTGCTGCGGATTCTGAATTTTTTGGCTCTAGGCTTTGTAGTCATAGAGTTGCTTTGCCTCTTCCAGAGTATCGAACATATGCAATTGCCCATCACGGAGAACTGCAGCAGAACGGCAGAATTTTTCAAGTGTTTCGGGTTTATGCGAAACGATCAGAACGGTTGTGGTTTTCAACCTTTCCTGCAGGATATCCCCTGCCTTTTTATTGAATTCGGCATCGGTTGTCGACGGCATCCCTTCGTCAATCAGATAGAGATCAAAATCCAGTGCCAGCATCAACGAAAAACTGAACCGCGACCGCATTCCCTGACTGTAAGTGCCGACCGGCATATCGAAGTATTCATCCAGATTGCACATCCAGCGGCAGAACGCTTCGATATAATCGGGGTCCAGCCCGTACATCCGCGCGATATAGCGTGAATTTTCCATCGCCGACAGTCTGTTGATGACCCCGCCCATAAACCCCAGTGGAAATGAAACGCGGCAAGTTTTGATGATCTGCCCCTCGTCAGGTTTTTCCAGTCCGGCCATCATGTTGATGATGGTGGTTTTACCTGTGCCGTTTTTTGCAAGGATACCCACTGAATTACCCATTTCCACGCGAAAAGAGGCGCGATCAAGGATCACCTTGCGCTGCTTACCTGTCCAGAAGGACTTGCTGACATTTACGAACTCGAGCATCGTTGCTCCGGTATTGCCTCGGTCTTGACCGTACCCTTTAACAGGTTTTCGTTAATTTGTTCTGCACGGTATATTTCAATGGTTATGTCGGGAGTATTAGCAAAATTCCAACAGCAACAGGGGAAATACGCAGGATTTCTCGCATTTAATGCCGGATTACACCAGTTTCAGATGAATAATCTTGTGCGCGCAGATCAAACCCACCGAAATCTTTCAAAGATTTCGTCTGTTTTCTTGGCAAGAAAACAGGCCCCTTAGCCAAAAAAGCTGACGATCAAAGTTGCGCCCAGCAGAACCGAAATCCAGATCACCATTGACCCGGTAGGCCAGACACTTGCCATGTGCCCTTCGGGGCCGTGCGAGTGGTACAGACCCGCGATGACGTTCTTTACACGTCTGTTCAGGAACCCCAGCGTGCCGGACCAGATGGCACCAACCACGGTCGCGATCCAGCGGATCATACGCGGCAACAGCCAGCGGTAACTCCAGTCCGTATCCAGATTAACGGCCCGTATTTCCGGTGGGTGAATGCCGGTACGCATCAATATGCCAAAAGCCAGCAGTGCGAACAGCAGCAATTGCAACTGCCCGACAACATGGCTGGTGGTGTAGGGGGTGAAATCCACCTCGAACGGCAACAGCGCATAGAGCGGGGCCGGATAGACACCGATGGCAATGCACAATGCTGCGGTTAGGCCCATCGCCAGTAGCATATGTGTCGGGGCCTCTTTTGGCCGTTTGCCGCTGTCATGGGCAAAGAACATGAAGAACGGGATTTTGATACCCGAGTGGGATAAAACACCGGCCGAGGCAAACACCAGCGCCAGCCAGACGACAAACATCCCGCCGGATGCCGCTTCGTCCAGAATGATCGATTTGGTGACAAAGCCGGAGAACAGCGGAAACGCCGAAATCGACGCCGCCCCGACCAGACAGAACATCGCGGTTTTTGGCATGGTGCGGTATAGCCCGCCCAGTTCGGACGCCTTTGAGGTGCCGGTGCGATACATCACAGCGCCCACCGACATGAACAACAACGCTTTGTAAAGAATATGCGCAAATGCATGCGCCGCCGTGCCGTTCAGTGCCATTTCGCTACCGATGCCGATGCCCACCACCATGAACCCCAGTTGGTTGTTCAGCGAATAGGCCAGCACGCGGCGCAGGTCGTTTTCGATTTCGGCGAAAAAGATCGGAAATACCGCCATAACAACGCCGATATAGATCAGGATTTCGGTGCCTGCGAACCCGCGTGCCAGCGCATAAATCGCCAGCTTGGTGGTAAAGGCCGACAGGATCACCGTGCCGGTAATGGTCGCCGCTGGATAACTATCCTGCAACCAGTTATGCAGCAGCGGAAAGGCGGCCTTGATACCGAAGGACAGAAAGATCAGCCACGTGCCAAGTGACCCCAGCGTCATGGTTTCAAACACAATCGACCCCGTGTCGCGGTACACCAGCGCCACACCGGCCAGCAGGATCACGCCTGATCCGATCTGGATAATCAAATAGCGCATCCCGGTATGGAACGCCCCTTCGGTGCGTCGCGCCCAGATCAGGAACACGGATGCAACCGCCGTGCCTTCCCAATAGAAAAACAGCGTGATCAGATCACCGGCAAACACCGCACCGATGGCGGAACCGGCATATAGCAATGCCGCCACCTGCTGCACCGTATCGCGCACATGCCATGCGTAAAGGTTGCCCAGAAACGCCGCCAGACTAAAGATCAGCCCGAACACGCGTGCCAGTTTGTCCACCCGCATCAGTTCCAGTTCAAACCCGAACAGCGGCACCGCATAATGCATCCCCAGCGGCATGGTCCAGATTTGCCACGCGGCGATGACTGGCACAACCAGCAACAGCCCCGCCCGTAGCGGGCCTTTGGGCAGCGCCAGCAGCACAATCGCGGCGGCAAAGAACAGGTAAGCGGTGGGGATCTGGTCAAGCGTCATGATCGACCTTTCCCAGTTCCGCTTCGGGGTATTCCTCGCGATCAACAGCTTTGTCGCCGTAGAAATCCTCGGGCCGTTTGATCAGCACGCGCAAGCCTTTGGCGACCAAGATCAGGCCGGTAAACATGATAAACCCGTAAGCGCCGAAAAAGCCCGGCGTGTGTTCGATATGGAAATAACCGTGTTTCTCGTAGGTAAAATCCACCAAAAACAGCAGCCCGCACACCACCGCCAGCGCCCAGAAAATCTTGTTCGCGCTGCCGGGCTTGTCGACCCACAGCAGCATCCGGCCAAGGGCAGGAAGTTTGGAAGGGTCGGTTTTATGATCTGACATGATTAGGCCTTCCCTTCTTTCGCGATAAGGGTTTGGGCCCAGACAAGGGCATCTTCTTTCGGGATCGTCAGCGACTTGGATATTTTCCAAGCCAGCCGGTTCTCGTTCATGTCGGGGAACCGGCGGCGCAGCTCTTTTAATTCCAAAAGCCGTGCTTTGGGCAGGTCGGCGCAGATGGCGATAGTTTCGTCAATTCCCAGTCCAAAATGCGCCCGTAATGCTTTGCGTATGTATAGTTCCCTTTGACCTTCGGCTTGCAAGCGCATGCCATAGGCCGATTTGTCTTCACCTGCATTTGGTTTGTCTAATTGATAGTCGCTCATTGCGCGCCCCCTACGATTGGCAGCAGGAAATCCCTGATATTGGTGGCATAGAAAAACAACAGCAAACAGCCGAATGCGGTGATTGCGGGCGGTAGCCAGACCAGTGTCGGGGATTCCTTGATGGCCGTCGCCTCGCCTGCTTTTGCTGGCCAAAAGAACCCCTTGCCGACAATCGACAGCAGATAGGCCACATTCAACAGCGAACTGAGCATCAGCACCGCAATCATCACCTGTTGGCCAGCGTCTGCGGCCCCGACGATCAACAGCCATTTGCTCCATGATCCGCCCAGCGGTGGCAGGCCGATGATCGACAGCGCTCCGATCAGGAATGCGCCATAGGTGATCGGCATGATCCGCCCCAGCCCGTTCATTTGGCTGATGTTGGTTTTATGGGTCGCCACATAGATCGAGCCTGCACACATGAACAAAGTGATCTTGCCCATCGCGTGCATGGCAATATGCATCCCGCCGCCAAGCGCCCCCATGGATGTGGCCAGCGCCATGCCAAGGGTGATGTAGGACAGTTGGCTAATGGTAGAATAGGCCAGCCGCGCCTTCAGGTTGTCCTTGGTCAGCGCCACAATGGAGGCGGCAATAATGGTATAGGCCGCAACCCACATCAGCCATTCGGACGCGCCGGTTTCGGCCAGAAAATCGATGCCGAAGATATAGATGCCGACCTTCAGCATGGTGAACACGCCTGCCTTGACCACCGCAACCGCGTGCAACAGGGCGCTGACCGGTGTGGGGGCCACCATCGCGGCGGGCAGCCAGCGGTGGAAGGGCATCAATGCCGCCTTGCCGATGCCAAAGGCATACAGCCCCAGCAGCAGCGCCACCATCGGTCCGGCGATATGGCCGCGCAGAATGCCGCCTTGGGTGAAATCCAGTGTACCGGTGATGGTATAGGTCCAGATCACCGCCACCAGCAGCAACCCGATCGAGGTGCCCATCAGGATGCCCAGATAGGTGCGCGCACCACTAATGGCCTCGGGTGTGCCTTTGTGGGCGACCAGCGGATAGGTGGACAGGGTCAGCATTTCATAGAACAAAAACAGCGTGAACATATTGGCCGAAAATGCCAGCCCCATCACAGCACCAATAGCCAGCGAGAAACTGGCGAAGAAACGGGTGTGGTTATCCTCGTTATTGCCGCGCATATAGCCGACGCCGTAGATATGCGTGAGGATCCACAGGCCGGATGCGATGA
>Ga0256845_1003166_pt1 | contig 11333 bp, 6 predicted proteins | sample RiftiametaG_FD_189101 | JGI IMG/M metagenome (GOLD analysis project Ga0256845, IMG submission 189101) | Tube worm associated microbial communities from hydrothermal vent at the East Pacific Rise, Pacific Ocean - Riftia | ecosystem: Host-associated > Annelida > Integument > Unclassified ... | reverse complement strand
TATGAAAAAAAAAAAAAAAATGGATTTATTATTTAAAGAATTTAATGTTAATGATTCAAAATATATTTTTTGTGTAGAAGATTTTGAAATATTAAAAATAAATAAAGAAGAAAAAATAACGAAAGTATTAGATGAAATAAAAAAAGAAAAATATAGAGTTAAAACTACTAAATATAAAAAACTTGAAATAGATTCTATTAGAAATATAAAAATTACAACTATAGGTATTGACTTAGTAAATGGTTGTAATTTAAACTGTTCTTATTGTTTTATTTCAGCCGCTTCAAAAAAAAAGAGAAAATTAAAGAAAAATATATTTATTGATATATTAAAGTTCATAGAGAAAGAAAAAGAACATCCTATAATATTTTATTTTGCAGGTTCAGGAGAACCTACTTTAAATTTTAAATTAATTAAACAATTACCTAGTATTTGTTTAGAATATGGATTCAACAATTGTTTTTTTGATTTAACAACTAACGGTACAATCTTAACTAATGAAATGATAAATTTTTTTAAACAAAATAAATTTACTTTAAACATTAGTTTAGACGGTAATAAACAAATTAACGACCAAGTCAGAATATATCATAATGGTTTAGGTAGTTTTAATGATGTTTATAAAAATATAAAAAAATTAAAAGAAAACAAAATTGATTTTGTATGTAAAACTGTCATCTTACCAGATAATAAAAATTTGGTTGACGTTTTTTCATTTTTTGAAAAAAATAAAATTAATTTCTTTTTTACAATCGCAACAAATTCATTTGATAATCATTTTATTCCTAATATTAATGATTTAGAAAATTTCAAAAAACAATTTGAAATAATTATACAAAACTATAGTAAATTAATTAAAAACAACAAAAAAATATATTCAGGTAAAATAATTAATGATATTAAAAGAATTCATTATGGAAATGCAAATAAAATAGCTTGTGAAGGTGCTAGAGGAAGTTTTTTTATTGATATTGATGGAGATATATACACTTGTTCATACCATAATAGTTCCAAAGAACTTTCTGTAGGAAATATTTATACAGGTATTAATTATGATAAAATAATTAATAATAATTGGTATGCAAAATCAGTTGATGATTACCCTGTGTGTAATAATTGCTGGATGAAATATTTATGTTCTGGATCTTGTTTTGCAATAAAATGGCTTGAAAATAAAAATACTAATGAACCATCTGAATATTTATGTAAAACATATGACATATATTGGAGTTCAATAATTAAACTATATATTCAAATTTATTCAGAAATAGTTAGTGGTAATAATATTAATTTTATTGAATGAGAAAAACAATAATTTATTTAATACTTAAAGAGATGAAGATAATATATATATTATTGCTTTTAATAAGTGTTGAATGTGTATACTCTCAAACAGTTATAAGTGGTAAAATCAATAATCAAGAAGGAAAATCTATTGAATTTGCAACTATTCAATTATTAAAAGAATCAAAAACAATACAATCTGCTTTAAGCGATTCAGTTGGAAATTATTTTATTGAAACAAATCAAAAAGGGAATTGCGAAATAGCAATAAGATGTTTGGGATATTTAACTCAAAAAAAAAAATTTACTTTAAAAAATGACACTATCATTAATTTTATTTTACAAATAGATACAACAATTCTTGATGAAGTTACAATAACGGCACAGAGAGAATTAATTCAAGCAAAATCTGACAGATATATTGTAAATATCACAGGAAATATTGATACAAAAGGAAAAGAAACAAGCGATATTTTAAAACAATTACCTACAATAAATATTTCAAATCAATCTCTTAATATGCTTGGCAAATCATCGACAATTGTTTATATAAATGACCGTATTGTTCGATTACAAGGACAAACTTTATTAAGTTATCTAAATTCACTTCCCCCTGATATTATAAAAAGTGTTGAAATAATAACCACACCACCTGCACAATACGATGCCGAAGGAAATACCGGAATTATAAAAATAGTAACCGATAAAAATATTCTGCCCGGTTGGAAAGAATATTTAAGAGCAGGCTATATTCAAAATTCTTATTCATCTTATATTCTTTCGGGGTTTGTAAATTATACGGGAAAAAAACTGTTCTTCGATTTAAGTTTAACAAATGGTAATTACTCTTATTTAAACCAAAGTAATTATTATAGTTATTTTCCTAATGAAACTGTTACTACATTTAACCCTAAAAAATGGAAATATATAGGTAGTAATGCTAAAATTAGTGCAGGATACTATTTTAACAAAAAGTCTAATATTATTGTTGATTTTCAAATACCGTTTTACAGCAAAGAATCAATAGCAGATATTGAAAACCGAACCGATTTTTTTAATACTGTTAATAACCAAATAGACTCAACATTACTATCAAACGGAGAAACAAAAAAAGACAAACAATTATTTAATTACGAAGTTTTTTTTAAGCATTTATTTGCGAATGAAAAATCATATTTTACCGCAGATGTGGCTTATTTAAATAATTTTATTCTAAATTCAAGAACTTTTACTTCTATTACTGAAATAAATAATTCACAACAAACAACTGAAAATTATTATACGGCAGGTAATCAAAATTATAATATCTTAACATCAAAATTAGATTTTTCATTTCCCGTATTAGGTTTTGATGTGAATGCAGGTTTAAAATTATCATTTATTGAAACTTCTTCTAACAATGATTTTTTTAGTGTTGTAAACGATAATAATGTTTTAATTGGCTCATTATCTAATAAATACAACTATAACGAAAATGTTCAAGCAGTATATTGCAGTATATCAAAGAATATAAAAAAATGGTCGTTTAAAGCGGGTATTCGTTCAGAAATTACTCAAACTGTTGGGAAATCATTAGTTCTAAACGAAGAACACCAAAACGATTATATTGATTTTTTCCCTACAATCTATATCTCTCATAAAATTAACAGCAAGAATAATATTTCATTTAGTTATTCCGACAGAATTGAAAGACCACCTTATCAGTATCTCGACCCTTTTAAATGGTATATTACCAAATATGATTATGCCCAAGGAAATCCGTTTTTAAATCCGTCATACATAAAAAATGTTGAGTTAAATTATTTACACAATAATTCGTTTAGTGCTAAAATCTATTATACATATCAAAATGACAAAATCGGCAGATATGTAGTTCTTGATTCTTTAGATATTAAAAATCAAATACAAAAAACTGATAACTTTTTAAACTTAAACACCTGTGGGGTAAGTATTTATAAATTATTAAAGTTTAAACTATTAGAGACTGTTTTGCAAGGAAATTTTGCTTATTCCGAATTTTTATCTAACAGAAAAGAATTTTCTGATTTATCAGGAATCAACGGAATATTTATAATGAATAACACTTTTAATGTAGGCAAAAAAATTAATATACTATGTAATTTTGAAGAACAAATTCCCGGATTATATAATTACCGAACTATGGAAAATTATTTCAGGTTAGATATTGGTGCAAATTATATCCATAGCGACAAAGGTTTTGAAATCAGACTATTGGTTAGTGATATTTTTAAAACAGCAAACCCTGAATATTATTATGAAAGTGGAGGAATTAAACAGACCTATAAAAATTATTATGACACAAGATTTCTTAATTTAATATTAGTTTGGAAATTAGGTAATTGGTATAATAAATCAACAAAGATATATTCGCCATCAAATTCAGAAGAACAAAACAGACTTTAAATTTATACAAAATGTTAAAACCATACAAAGAAGAAAAACCTATTATTACTATTAATAAAATCCGCTCAATTTTAAATGAAATTGGAATATTTGTTAATGAAAGATTTATACAAAACAATGATTATTTCACTTGTAGATTAGAAATTGCCAATAAAAATTTATTAAAATATGAAATAGGAACTAATGGTAAAGGAACGACTATTGAATATGCATTTGCTAGTGCTTATGCAGAGTTTATGGAAAGGCTTCAAAACGATATATTAATAAAGAAAAAATTCTTTTTTTCTAAATATTATAATGTTCATAGTAATTTTACCAAACAATTAATAGCCGAAAATAAAAAATTAGACTTTATATATTGTCAATATGAAAAAATAATAGAAACAGAGAAAGTAGTTGATGATAATTTTCAAATCTTAAGTAATTTACTTTATATAAAAGATAAAAAAGAATTAAAAAGATTCATCATTCATACTCTTGGTTATGAAAATTTAATATGTATTCCTTTCTATAGCAAAAAAGATAATAAAATTAATTTCTTACCAATAGATATCTTAATTTTTAGTACAGGTTCTACAGGAATGTGTGCGGGAAATACTCCAGAAGAGGCTTTAATTCAGGGTATTTCAGAAATTTTAGAAAGGTATTCAATTCAACAAATAATCATTAATAAAATTACTCCACCAACAATTCCTCATGAATATTTTAAAAATTTTAAAATATACGATTCAATCAAGAATCTTGAGGAAAAAGGACTCAAATTAATAATTAAAGATTTCTCATTAGGAAAAGAAAAAGAATTACCAGTTATTGGAATTATCGTTATAGATGAAATTAATAGAAAATATAATGTTAAAGTAGGAGCTGATACATGGCCAATAATAGCATTAGAAAGATGTTTAACTGAGTTACACCAAAGTTTTAATGGTATTAGGTTAATAAATAAATGTGATTATGGTAATTGTATTAAAGAAAATTATAAAAATATAAGTAAAGAGCAAGCAGAATATATTAATATTATGAATGTTTTAAATAATTCTACGGGACAATGGCCTGATGAAATATTTAATGATAATTTTTCATATGAATTTACAGGGTTAAATTTTAATTTAGGAAAAAATAATAAATCAGACTTAAAGTATTTATCACAAACAATTGATAAATTAGGATTTCAAATGTATATAAGAGATGTTTCTTTTTTAGGATTTAAGTCATTTTATGTAATAATACCTGAATTAAGTCAAGATAAACAAAAAAAGACAGATTTTACAATTTTTCATAACTTCTATAAAATAATTAATAAAATAAATAATGCACCAAATTTACCTAAAAATGAATTAAAATCTTTAGTTTCCATATTAGATAATAATTATTATTTTATAAAAAATAATTATATAAGTTTTCATGAAGAATTATTTTTTAATACTGATAAAGATGCTACTGATTTAACTATTGACTTATTTTTGAGCATGTCATATTACAAATTACTGAATATTGACAAAGCATATTATTATTTAGATAAATATTTATCAAATAAAGATGTTAAAGAATATTTATATTTCTTTGCTTGTAAAGATTATTTTTCTTTATTAATTCACAGAAAAAACAAAAATGAAGTATATTCATATATGAGTAAAATCTATGGAGTTGAATTATCAAAAGAAATTATAGAAGATTTAAAATATCCTGAAAATATTTTTAAATCTTACAATTTCAAATCTTTTTTTGATTGTAAAGATTGTGATATTAATAAATTCGACTATTATAATATTGCAACAATTTTAAAAAATATAGAAAATAAACATAAAAAAAATACTATTAACCAAATGAATTTATCAAAAATATTTTATTAAAATTAATGGTATTCCCCGCAATAACACAACCCGACACAATGGACTGTGGTCCTGTTTCGTTACAAATGATTGCCAAATATTACGGCAAATCGTTTGACTTGGATTATTTGCGAAAACTTACTTTTACAGTAAAAGATGGTGTTTCCCTCTTTGCCATTAGCGAAACTGCCGAACATCTTGGTTTTAAAACCGTTGGCGGTAGCATTTCATTCGATAAACTTGTAAATCAAGCACTTCTTCCTTGTATTATTCATTGGAATCAAGAACATTTTGTGATAGTTTATGATGTAAAACCAAAAAATGCCATTCGCAAACAGACAATTGTTTATGTTGCCGACCCTGCTCGTGGAAAAATTTCATATACCGAAGAAGAATTTAAAAAATATTGGGTTTCAACAAAATATGACGGCGAAGACAAAGGTGTAGTTTTGCTTTTGGAACCAACACAAAAATTCTACGAACAAAAAAGCAATGCAAAAAATAAAAAAAGTCTTAAATTTTTATTCAAATACTTTTTACGATATAAAAAATACATCGTTCAACTTATTCTCGGGCTTTTACTTGGTAGTTTGTTTCAACTGATTTTTCCGTTTCTTACACAAGCCATTGTAGATACAGGAATTGCCAACAAAAACATTTCGTTTATCTACATTATTTTAATGGCTCAAATGATGCTGATTATCAGTAGAATGTCTGTCGAGTTTATTCGTTCGTGGATAATGTTGCATATTTCTACACGCATTAATATTTCGCTTATTTCAGATTTTTTTATAAAACTGATTAAATTGCCAATGTCTTATTTCGACACAAAACTAACCGGTGATATTTTACAAAGAATTGACGACCATCGTCGTGTAGAAAGTTTCCTTACAGGAAAAACATTAAATACTCTGTTTTCTTTTTTTACATTAATTATTTTCAGTGTTGTGCTTTGGACATACAGCATAAAAATTTTCTTAATATTCTTTACAGGCAGTTTGCTTTACACGGCTTGGATTTTGTTTTTCTTAAAAAAACGAAAAGAAATTGATTATAAATTTTTTGAAGTAAAAGCAAAAAATCAAAGCAAAACATATCAGTTAATTCAAGGTATGCAAGAAATAAAACTGCAAAACAACGAATTACAAAAGCGTTGGGAATGGGAAGATATTCAAGTGGATTTATTTCAAGTAAATATATCATCGTTAAAGTTGCAACAGGTGCAAGAAGTCGGCAATGTTTTTATCAACGAAACTAAAAACATTATTATCACTATTGTTGCAGCTTTGGCGGTTATCAACAGCGAAATGACTCTCGGTATGATGCTTGCAACTCAATATATTATCGGACAATTAACTTTGCCAATTGAACAAGCCGTAGATTTTATTCACGATTTGCAAGACACACAAATCAGCTTGGAAAGAATAAATGAAATTCACCAAAAAGACGATGAAAATGCAGGTAAAGAATTTGAAAATATTGAAATTCAAGACAAAACAATAAAAATTAAAAATTTAACATTTCAATACGAAGGACCGCATTCTAAAAAAGTATTGAATAATATCAATTTAACCATTTCACAAGGAAAAGTTACTGCAATTGTAGGTGCAAGCGGTAGCGGAAAAACTACACTGATAAAGTTGCTTTTGCAATATTATCAACCCGTTGAGGGTGAAATTTTAATTGATGATAAAGATTTACAAAAATTCAATACAACATTTTGGCGAAATCGTTGTGGTGCAGTTATGCAAGACGGATTTATTTTTTCCGAAAGCATTGCTAAAAACATCGCAACAAGCGACAATGAAATAGACAAAGAAAAATTAATGAATGCCGCAAAGATTGCCAATATTCACGATTTTATTATTTCAATGCCATTGAAATACAATACCGTAATAGGTAACGAAGGACAAAATTTAAGTCAGGGACAACGCCAAAGAGTTTTAATTGCACGAGCTGTTTATAAAAATCCTGATTTTTTGTTTTTCGATGAAGCTACAAATGCTCTTGATGCCAACAATGAAAAAGCAATTGTTGAGAATTTGCAACAGTTCTACAAAGGAAAAACCGTAATTGTTGTTGCACATCGTTTAAGCACCGTCAAAAATGCCGACCAAATTGTAGTGCTTGATGATGGGAAAATTGTTGAAACAGGCAATCACAACGAATTAACAGCAAAAAAAGGAGCATATTACAAATTGGTAAAAAATCAGTTGGAACTTGGTAATTAATTTAGGAAGAAGTAAAAATGAAAGAAATTGATAAAATAGAATTACGAAGTGAAAAAGTAAGAAATATAATCGGTAAAATACCGCCAATGATTATACGAGTTGGAATAAGTGTAATTTTCTTTATTATAATTGGTTTACTTGCCGGAAGCTACTTCTTTAAATTCGATTATATAATTGAAACAACAGCTCAAATATCTCAAAATGATAGTATTACAACTGTTATTCTAAAAATTCCAGTCAATAATAAATCAAGAATAAAAGCAAATCAGAAAGTTATTTTAATTTTTGAAAATATTCCGAATATTTATAACTACCAAATTACAACAAAAATACCTACTGATAATAAATTGACAATCACAAAATCAAAAGCATTTTACAAATCGAAAATTGAAATACCAAACAACGAAATTAATGTAAGAATATTAGAAAAAATAGAAGTAAAAGCAAAAATAATAACCGAAAAAATAAATATTTATGAACAATTTGTAGGAAATGAAACAACCAACACACACAAGCACATTGGCAAGTCGCACTGCCCTACCTTACAATCCAAAACTTACCAAAGAGCTTGTCTGCCATCACACCATTGCATATATAAAACGATTGATAAATATTGAAAATGAATAGAAAAACGATAGATATAATAGATAAAACCCTGTTGCCAACAATGGCTATACTTCATTTGCGAGAAAGTGCAATTTTGAAAACTCAAAGCAATTTATTAACTTTGGTAGCAATATGAAAAATAAGTGCAAAAAATACGCAAACGAAAGCATAGCCCAAACGTTATGGGCAAGGCAAATAGGAGCTACTAATATGAGAAAATAAAGAAAATGGAAATACATTATTTTTGGATTGAAAGTTTTAGAAATATTAAAGGGCAACCAATAACACTGTCTGCAAAATATATTTTTGTTACAGAGATTAATAAAAAAAGTAAAAATGGTAAAATCACTATTAATCACAACCCTTATTTCACTGAAAATTTCTTTAATAAGCCCAATATAAAAAATGTATCTGCTTTAGTTGGTAAAAATGGAGCTGGTAAAACTTCAATTTTTGATTATATTTTGTCAAACTTTCCTGAAGGTGTTTCAGCTAATGTTCAAAATAATGCAATAGTAATATCTACTCAGCTAAATTCGAATGAATTACATATAATGCTACCTGAGAATTGGAAAATTGAAATATTCAATAATACTAACCAGAAACATAATATTAAAAGATATAACGATTTAAGTAATGGTTATGATACATTTCGATTTAGCTCAGATATAAGTAATATTGACTTCTTTTATTACAACTTTTTTTTAGATTACAAAATTGATGTTGCAAATTGGCACGGTATAAAAAACTTATCAACATCAACCTTACTTTGTCTTCCGAGAAAAAAGGCTATTGAAGAAAGATGGAATAAACACGGAGTTGATGATGTAGAAGCAAGAACTTATGATTTGGATTTTTTTATTAAAGATGAAATTTCAAAAGCAATTCAGCTTTTAATATCTGATAAAAGTAAGATAATTCCATTTATCCCTCCGAAAGAACTTAACATTACAATATCAAAGACTGATTATATCTATTTCTCTGATAAAAAAGAAACAAAAGAAACTTTTGAAATAAATTTGACTATTTCGAAATTACTAAAAAAATTCTATCAAATAAACGACAAAGCAAAAATTAAGGAACAGGTACTAAATAATCTATATATTGGAATATTTATCAACTTTATAGTTACTCATTTTTATTATTCCTCCCCTGTTATCAGTTATAATTTTAATTTTTCATTTAACTCAAATTATTCTATACGGGATTTTGTATTATCCTTTTTTAAAAAAATACAAAATCTAATAAAGGATTTTGGAGAACACAAATCTGTTCCTAATAATAGATTTAAAGAATTAGGGGAAATTGTTCCTGAATTTATAGAAACTGTTGAGAAATTTGTTGATATGGGAATTTTTACTTTCCATCCTGATAATCCATACCTTTTTAAACTTCCCTTAACACAGAAAACAGATAGTGATTTTACTAATTTCATTAATTTGTATATGCGAATAAAAGGTCTTACAGGTTTCTTGGAATTTGGATGGCGAGGTTTAAGTACAGGACAACAATCTTTTTTATCATTTATGTCTCGTTTTTATCACGAAAAACATCATTCTATTGGAAATGACCAGATTAAGAAAAATCTATTTATAATGATAGATGAAGGTGATGCTGGGTTTCATCCTGAGTGGCAAAAACAATTTTTCAATAATAGTTTAAACTTTCTGTCTGACTTATTTGAAGACCATAACATCCAATTAGTTTATACATCAAATTCCCCGTATATACTATCTGATTTGTCAAAAAATCATATAACCTTTATTGAAAATAAAGAAAATGCAATAACAATACTTGAAAAGGATAATATCTTAGAAGAAACATTTGCACAAAATATACATACTTTATTGTCTAATTCCTTTTTCTTGGAGAGTGGATTAATTGGTGAATTTGCAAAAAATAAAATAAATGAAGCAATTAAACTTATAAAAAATAAGGATAACACCGATGAAGAAATTGAACAAATAAAAAATACAATTAAGATAATTGGAGAACCTGTCATAAAACTAAAACTAAATCAACTATTTGAAGACAAATTTGGTTTTCCTATTGATATAAAACAAGAGATATTAACTCTTGAAAATAGACTTTCAAAACTTAAAAAAATTGAAAATAATGATAAAAATAAATAGAAATTTTCTCGATTTATCTGAAAGTCATCGAAAGAAAATCTTAATGAGTTACAAACTTGAAGATAAACTTGAAGAAAAAATCAATACCACAAATGGAAGTATTAAGCAGTTTTATGAATATTTAAAAAACAATTTGGATGATATTCTTGAAAAAGATATTACGTTTATTCAAACAACAATTATTCCAGCAATTAATGGGATTTTAGGCAATGACTATTTTACAATAACTGCCTTAAACAATAATAATAAGCAAGAAAAGGTTAATAAAAATGAGATAATAGAAATAAATAAAATATTCAACTATGATAATTTTATCAAAGTGAAAAAGCGAAAATATGATGCTTATGATTTGGTTATTAGTGTAAATATTAATGTATGTCCGTATTGTAACAGACAATTTATCAACACCATCAAACCAACAGTAACAAAGGGTGGAACAAGACCAACTCTTGACCACTTTTTATTAAAATCAGAATATCCGTATTTAGCATTATCTTTTTGGAATTTGGTTCCATCCTGTTATTCTTGTAATTCTCAATTAAGAACAATAAGAGATATAGGTTTACATCCTTATCTCAAGGGTTTTGAAAAGGTATTACATTTTTATACAGATATTACAGACATTACAGAATTTATAGGTAATTCAAAGAAGTATTTTACACTTAATTTAAAAGAATATAAAGACACTAAGCCACCTGTACATATTCCGCTGAAAGCGGTCAGTCATTCCGGAAATTAACGGACACTTTTCTCTAAAAATTTTTCAATGTAAATCTAAAAAAAATTATTCGCTTTTTCTCAAAATTTTTCTCATTGATTCACCA
>Ga0256845_1003165_pt1 | contig 11336 bp, 12 predicted proteins | sample RiftiametaG_FD_189101 | JGI IMG/M metagenome (GOLD analysis project Ga0256845, IMG submission 189101) | Tube worm associated microbial communities from hydrothermal vent at the East Pacific Rise, Pacific Ocean - Riftia | ecosystem: Host-associated > Annelida > Integument > Unclassified ... | reverse complement strand
GAGACTGCATTGAATTCTATTGAACAAGGAAAACTTGGTTTTTCATTAGTTGTAAACGATAATGGTGGACTGAAAGGTTTAATTTCGAATGCAGATGTTCGAAAAACAATGCTCAGCAATTTAAAGGACTTGAATGCAATTGACCCGACAAATTTGATAAACACTAACCCTGTGTCTATCCAAGATGATGCGAAAGTGGTTGAAATGCTTCAATTGATTAAAAAGAGTAAATTTCCAATCACTTATCTACCTGTGGTAAGAAAGGACGGGAATGCTCAAGGGATTATTACTTTTGTTAACTTGATTAAAGGAGAATTATGATTTTACATTTAAAAACTAACGTAGCTCACGATAGAGCAGAGGAAATAGCAACATCAATTAATGCTTTTTTAATTCATTCTGAAGGGAAACATGTATTGATTTCTGGTGCTGCAATGAAAGAAGTTCCAGGTGATATTCACGCAGAAGTAGATGAGTTTTGGGTATTTGATAACGATATTCAATTAGCGTCTAAGAAATATAGACCAGAAAAGAGGGAAGTGAAAATTGGGAATGTAACTATTGGTGGAAATCAAAATTCTACATTGTTAATTGGAGGGCCTTGTTCTGTTGAATCTGAAGAGCAAATACGTGAAGGTGCTGAGTTGATTGTTGATATGGGATTAACAACATTGAGAGGTGGGTGTTATAAACCAAGAACAAGTCCATATTCTTTTCAAGGTATGGGGTATGAAGGTTTGATGCTTTTGAAAAAAATGCGTGAAGAATACGGACTAAATGTAATTACAGAAGTTCGTGACGCAACACATGTTCATGATGTTATTGAGCATTCAGATGTCATTCAAATTGGAGCGAAAGCAATGTATGATCAAGGGATATTGAGAGCTTGTGCAAAAACGAATAAACCTGTTTTGATTAAACGTGGGTTTGGAACTACTTTGAAAGAATTTGTTCAAGCTGCTGAATTTGTTTTATCCGGTGGAAATGAAAATGTAATTTTGTGCGAAAGAGGATTAAGAACTTTTGAAACAAATACACGATTTACGCTTGATCTATGTGGGGTTGCGTGGTTGCAAGAACATACAAACTTACCGATTGTTTTAGATCCAAGTCACGCGATGGGTTATGCATATGGTGTACCTGTACTTTCTCGTGCTTGTGTAGCAATGGGAATTGACGGTTTGTTAATTGAAGCACACCGAAACCCTTTGGTTGCGAAGTCTGATGCTTCTCAACAATTGACACACGATGAATTTAGAAAATTATTGGAAAGCTTGAAGCCGGTAGCGAATGCTGTTGGTTATAAAATGATATAATATGTTTTTAGAAAAAAATATAAAAGGTCTTTGCGATAAATTTGGATTAGATTATCTTGAGTTTTTATCAGATGTTGGAGTTGATTCAGTAGATGAGTTAACTGTTTCAGACTTAGAAGTAATTTCAGAAGAGTATGATGTTGACCTTTCTGCATTGCTTTTTCACCATGTTTATAAAACAAATTACCTCAAAGGAAAATTAGCTAAAATTAAACTTTTAGTGATTGATGTAGATGGTGTAATGACAGATGGTGGAATGTATTTCACAGAAAGTGGTGACCAATTCAAAAAATTCAACACTAAAGATGGAATGGCAATTATCCATTTAACAAGGAATGATTTTCAAGTAGCAATAATTTCGTCAGGATTCAAAGGTGAGGCAGTGACTAAAAGAGCAGAAATGTTGGGAATCCAGCACTGTTCCGTAAGTCGTAACCCAAAGACTGAGACATTGAAGCAGATTTGTGATGAACTTTCCATAGAATTGGAAAATGTTGCAATGATTGGAGATGATATCAACGATTTAGAAGTAATGAAAAAAGTTGGTATCTCTGCTTGTCCTAGAGATGCCGTTTATGTTGTGAAATCAAATGCAACTATTCAATTGAATAAAAAAGGTGGTGAAGCATGTGTTCGAGAATTTATCGATGAATACCTTTTGCCATCACCACTAATTAAATAAAAAGAGAATGAAAATTGGAATTATTAGAGAAGGAAAAGTACCGCCAGACAAACGAGTGGCTTTAACTCCTAAACAATGTGCAAATCTAGTTGAAATATATCCGACGTTGGAAATTATAGTTCAACCTAGTCCGATTAGAGCATATAAAGATACTGAATACAGTGATCTTGGTTTGGTTTTGAAGGAAGATTTGTCTGAATGTGATGTGATCATTGGTGTGAAAGAAGTGAATGTTGAAGATTTGATTCCAAATAAGAAATTCATGTTCTTTTCTCACACGTATAAAAAACAACCTTACAACCGTGATTTGTTGAATGCAATTCTTGAAAGAAACATTCAATTGATAGATTATGAAGTATTGAAAAATAAAACAGGCAAACGCGTCATTGGTTTTGGTAGATATGCTGGAATTGTAGGGTGTTATAACGGTTTTTTAACTTACGGATTAAAACATAATCTTTACAACTTAAAAGCTGCCAATCTTTGTGCTGATAGAAAAGAGGTAGAACAAGAATTGAAAAAAGTAGTCTTGCCTAAAAACACGAAAATTGTCTTAACAGGTTATGGTCGAGTAGGTCATGGTGCTCGAGAGATATTAGATCATTTACCGATCAAAGAGGTTTCGCCAAGTGAGTTTTTAAACAATGATTTCAATCAAGCAGTTTATACTCACCTTGAGTTAGAGGATTATTACGATAAAAAAGATGGTGGAGATTTCAATAAAAAAGAATTTTATTCAACACCAGAAAACTATAAATCATCTTTTTCAAAATATTTAAGCGAAACAGATATGTACATTCCATGCCATTATTGGAGTGATAAAGCTGATTTTATTTTTACACGTGATGATTTGAAAAAAGAAAATGTTCGACTTTCTGTTGTTGCAGATATTTCTTGTGATATTGATGGACCTGTAGCTTGTACATTACGCCCAAGTAAAATTGCTGATCCAATTTATGGCTATAACCCAACAAATGAATCTGAGGATGATTTTAAGAAAGAAGGTGTAATTGCTGTTATGGCAGTTGATAATTTACCTTGTGAATTACCTTTGGACGCCTCTGAAGATTTTGGAAGCGAACTAATTAAGGAAGTCATGCCTTCATTAATTGGTGATGACACTGATTTAATGATCGCGAAAGGAAGTGAAACAACTCTTGATGGGAAATTATCTGAATACTATTTGTATTTAACGAATTATATTGCTGGAAAAGAATAACGATTGTATGGAAAAAGGGAATAAAAAAGTCATTAGAGGTTGGGTAATGTATGATTGGGCAAATTCTGTCTATAATTTGGTTATTTCATCCGCCATATTCCCTATTTTTTACAACAGTATTACAACGCAGCGTTTTTTAGACGAAAATGGATGGGATTCTATCCCAGAAGGTGTTGATGTTACTGTAGATTTTTTCGGAATGACGATTTCTTCAACTGCTTTAATGTCATTCACAATGGCAGCATCATTTCTAGTCGTTTCTATCTTGTCTCCAATGCTTTCAGGAGTTGCTGATATTTCAGGGAATAAGAAAAGTTACATGCGATTTTTCAACTATCTAGGTGTAATTTCTTGTGTTTCACTTTTTTGGTTCAAAGATGTTCCGATTGAACTTGGGGTTCTTTCCACCTTTTTTGCTTCCATTGGTTTTTGGAACAGTCTTGTGTTTTACAACGCATATTTACCGGAAATAGCAGAACCGAAAGATCACGATAGAATTTCTGCAAAAGGATATATGATGGGCTATTTCGGATCAATGATTCTTCTCATTATCTGTTTAGGGATCATAATGTTTACTGGAGAGAATGGTTCCAATACTGCATATTCGTTTATTCTTGTTGGTGTTTGGTGGCTATTATTCAGTCAATTAACCTACAAGGTTTTACCGAAAAGCGACATTGTTTCTGAAAAAGTAAAAGGAAAAGTTTGGAAAGGTTTTAAAGAATTGAAATCAGTGATGGTTGAATTTGGAAAAACAAAACGTTTGAAAAGATACTTATTTTCTTTCTTTTTCTTCAATACAGGTGTGCAAACAGTAATGATTATGGCAGTATATTTTGCCGACAAAGAAATTTCATGGCCAGAAAACGACAATGGAACAGGATTGATTATATCCATTCTTTTAATTCAAATATTAGGTGCATTAGGTGCTTTTTTGATGTCTCGCTTATCAAAATACATAGGTAATATCAAAACATTGGGTATATCAATTTTCATTTGGATTGGCATTTGTATTTCGGCATACTTTGTTGAAACCCCCGTTGAATTCTACTTACTAGCTTCTTGTGTTGGATTAGTTATGGGAGGAGTACAGGCAATTGCTCGTTCAACTTACTCAAAATATTTACCGCACAATACGACATCTACTGCAAGTTATTTTTCATTCTATGACGCAACTGAGAAGGTTGGGATGGTGTTTGGCTTGTTTTGTTTTGGATTTCTTCAAGAATCATTTGGTTCTATTCGCTATTCTGTTGTATCAGTTGCTGTATTTTTCATCATTGGTTTTATTCTTTTATTCTTTATTCCAAAGAATGAATCAATAAAGCATTAGAACATATTAAACACAATATTTATGACAAACGAGACAGGTAAAACGAGAGCAATTATTGCACATATTACAATCATAGGTTGGGTAATTGCTTTAATTCAAAACAATAACGATAAAGATGAGTTTGCTAGTTTTTATCTTCGACAAATGATGGGACTAGTGCTTATTGGCCTACTTGCGTATATTTTATCTTCAGTCAGTTATTATTTGGGGCTTGGCATTAATGTTATTATGTTGATTTTATGGGTTTTAAGTCTTCTTGGAGCTGTTAACGGAAAAAAAGATCTAACACCAATTGTTGGACATTATTTCCAAGATTGGTTCAAGTCTATTTAATTTGTTTTAAATTTTTGAATTAACTTTTTTACAAAAGAAAAAACACCTCAGTTATGCCTTATACATTCACGATAATTGGTGGAGGACCAGCTGGTTGTACTTTATCTATCTTGCTGGTTAGAAAAGGACATAAAGTAGTTCTTTTCAATGCTCAAAAACCTTCGAACATCTTTGTAGGAGAATCCCTAATCCCTGCATTAATGCCCATTCTACAAGAGTTAGGGATTGAAGAAAAGGTAAAAGATTTCAGTGTTTATAAACCCGGGGCCACTGTTTGGATAGATGAAAAAACGAGGGCAGAAGCTTCATTCGGTGGTGGAATGGGGACTCTACCTACGTATGCATACAATACAAACCGGAAAAAGTTTGATGAATTACTTCTTGAAACTGCAAAAAATGAAGGTGTGGAGATTATTCTTGCTAAAGCATCTGTTTTTAATGAGAATGATCGAGTTGTATTGAGTGAGGAATCTATTCAGAAGTCTAACATTTTAAAAGGACAACCTGATTTCATCGTAGATGCGAGTGGACGAAAAAGAATTATTTCCAATTTATTGAAACTGCCAACTACAAAAGGGGATAGGTTGGATACTGCATTATTTGCTCATGTGGAAGAAAGAGAATTCTTAGAGAATTATGGAGATATTCATATGCATTTGGCCACAAAAGGTTGGTGCTGGAGAATTCCTTTGCCAGGAAAAACTTCTGTTGGAGTTGTTGTGAATAAAGAAGAAATGTCTAAATATGGTAATTCTTTAGAAGAACAATTTGATAATTACTTGCAACAAGATCCAAAATTAAAATCTTTTTTCAAAGACGTTAAAAGAATCGGAGGTATCCAGAAATATTCAAATTATCAATTACAATCAAATCGTATTGTTGGTGAAAATTGGATGTTGATAGGTGATGCTGCTGGTTTTTTAGATCCCGTATTCTCTTCTGGACTCTATTTTTCAATGAAATATGCTTCAGAATTAGCGAAGACTTTTGATGAAAATGAAGCGTTATCTCTGGAAATGTTTCAAAATAATTGGAGTAAAGAGCTCGTTTCATGGAAAAAGATGATAGAGATTTGGTACAACGGAAGATTATTTACCAATTATAAAATGGGGAATGACCGTTTGGATACATTTATTGGGAAAAGAATCGGTCAACATGCAATCAAGCATTTTACCTCAATATTTACAGGTGAAGCTGTGAATGATAAATACAGTATACGTTTATTGAAATTTATGACCGGTCCATTGCTGGATTTTATGCGTTTTACTCGCATGCACCGATATGATGTGAAAGATTTAGAATTGTAACTCTTGTCATAAATCATATTTCGATGTATAATATTAACATGTTCGGTAGTGGGATTCGTTATTGGATATGTAAAATTCCAATGGATGAGTTTCTTTCAATTCAAAAAATTCGAAATGATTTTAAAATAGAATATGAGCGTATTTTTTTCGATTTAGAACTTTTGGAGGAAATTGGCTATACAAACTGGGAAAACATTCATTGTATCTATAAAGGTAGAGGTTTTTTTATTAAAGAAAGAAATAGAATTGAAATTAAGCGTAAATCTAAATTATTAAAAAGTTTTGATAGCTCAGAATTACTGTATTCACCTTTATTACTTGAACAGCATAAAATTATTTATGACGACTTGTGTCAAAGTAAAAATGAAAATTTCAAACTTGTTGCATTGATTCAGTTTGAAGTGGGGAGTTTTTATAGGTTCAATTGTGAAGTTGATAATTTTGATGTGAGTAAACTTCACTTTGTGTTGAATTATGACACTATTCACTTATCGATTGGAGAACAGTTTGTTTCAGATTTAGTGTATGATTGCACAAAACTAACACAAATGAAAGAAGATGTTGTGTGTACGGGGAATCAGGTGATATTTTTATAACCGATTAGCTTAAAATCCCACCTTCAACATTTACTAAATTGTCAAATTTGTAATCCCTTTCAAGCATATCAATTACAGCTTCACTTCTACCTCCTGTCTGGCAGATCACATAAACCGTTTGATCTTTTGGAATTTGATCTACGAAATCATCTAAATCGTCCATGGGGGCGATAATCAAATTACTTCTTTTCAATCTAGGTTTTTCCCATTCATCACGAATGTCAAGAATAATCCCATTTTCAGGAATTTCATTTAAAGTAATAGATGCATCTACGTCAGTCATTTTCTTTAAAGAACAAAATTCATCGTAATCATAATTGCGTAAATCCTCTTCACTTGAAATTCCAATAGAACGTATGTCAAAAGAATTTGAAATTTTAACCTCCAATTGTTGCATGGTTAAGGCATTGAAAATAAACAGTTTATTGGAAAGTATATTTCCTATGCCTAAAATTATTTTCAAAACTTCATTCGCTTGGAAACTACCAATTATAGAAGGTAGAACTCCAATTACGCCAACTTCAGAACACGACTGAACACTTCCTTCTTCAGGCGGTTCGGGAAATAAACAACGGTAAGTAGCACCTTTTTTATAATTAAAAACGGAAACTTGTCCTTCAAAACGGTGAATGGCACCGTAAACAAGTGGTTTTCCAGTTAATACACAAGCATCATTAATTAAATAACGTGTTGAAAAATTATCCGTTCCATCAACTATTATATCGTAGAATTGAAAGAATGAAATAGCATTATTAGGCGTTAATTTCTCATTATATGCTATAATTTTAACAAAAGGATTTTTTTTCTCTAATTTTTCTTTTGCAGTGATTGATTTAGACTTCCCAACATCGGAAGAATTAAAAAGAACTTGTCGTTGAAGGTTCGATTCTTCAATAATGTCAAAATCAATTATTCCAATTGAGCCAATTCCTGCTGCAGCTAAGTATAGTAGAATAGGGGATCCCAGACCACCTGCACCAATAACCAATACTTTTGATTTCTTTAATTTTAGCTGACCTTCTTCTTTTACTTCATTGAGTAAAATATGCCGACTATATCTATTTTTCTCTTCGTTTGATAATGACATTGTTATGCTATTAGATGGTATAAAGATAATGAAAGGTCATCTTTTTTCCTATTGTAATTAAGTCTTATTATATTTGTTTCATGCGGTTTCCAGTTTCTATTCGTTCTATGCAATCTTCTTTGAAAAATAATGACAGAAGAAAAAAGCGCAAGAAAATGGATCAACCTACTGGCTTTTCAATAGAAAAAACAAAATACGATATACCTGAATTTGTTTCAGATAAAAAAAGAAAAAAAATTGTGAATGAAATTTTAAAAAAAAGATCATTTGCTGACGCTGGAAAAGGAATGGTTTATTTCATTTTGATACTTATTGCATTTATTTTTGTGTTCTTTTCTGCGGGCTTCTTTTTTGGTTAATCCGTGCTTACATAGTGATTGTTAAATAATCAGCAGAACATTACTGATTCATTGAATCTTTAATACTTTTTCTAAAGCCCTAACTTTAATCATTAATTGATTGAATTCTTGAAAATTTAGATTCTGTTGTCCATCGGAAAAAGCAATTTCTGGAGTATGATGCATTTCAACAATAGCTCCGTCTGCACCTGCTGCAAGAGCCGCAAGCGTTATACTTTCAACATGTTTTCTTATTCCAATACCGTGAGAAGGATCAGCAATTACAGGTAAATGACTTTTCTCTTTTAAAATTGGAATTGCATTTATGTCAAATGTATTTCTTGATGCTTTTTCGAATGTTCTTATTCCTCTTTCACAAAGTATAATTTTTTCATTTCCGGCAGAAAAAACATATTCAGCAGATTGAAGTAGCTCATCAATGCTTCCTGAAACACCTCTCTTTATCATGACCGCTTTGTCTATACCACCAAGTGCATCTAAAAGATTGAAGTTTTGCGTATTCCTTGCTCCAACTTGAAAAACATCAACATAATCAATCATTTCATCAATTTGAGAAACTTGCATGACTTCGGTGATGATTTTAATTCCATTATCTCTACACTCATTGTAAAACATTTTTAATCCTTCAATTCCTAATCCTCTGAATGAATAAGGTGAACTTCTTGGTTTGTAAACACCACCTCTCATTATTTTTACATTATTTTTTAAAAGATTTTGAACTGTTTGTTTTACTTGGTCCTCACTTTCAATGGAGCAAGGTCCAGCCATCATAGTGAAATGATTATCACCAATGATGACATTGTCTCCAAGGTCAATTTCTGTTGATTTCACTTTCCATTTTTTTGAAACTAGTTTATAGTTATCTGTCACTCTATGGATGTCTTTAATTCCATCAAGATTCCCAATTCTTCTAATATCAAATTCATTTTTATTAGGTATGACCACAATATAATTTTGAAATTGAGTCTTGATACGAACTTCTTTTAATCCTAACTCATCCAATATTGAGTGTATTTTCTCTAGTTGTACCTTGTTAATTTTATTTTCCAATTGTATAATCATGATATAATGTTTTGAATGAATTTTTTAATTTTAGAATCAAGACTTGTATTTTTACTATTTGATATTTCCTTGATGAATGCACTCCCTATTATTGCCCCATTACTATAATTGGATGCAAATAAAAATGATTCGTGGTCATGTATCCCAAACCCAATCAATGTAGGTGTTTTAAAATTCAATTGATTAATTCTGTTGAAATAATTCTCTTGATATTCTAAAGGCTTATTCACACCTGTAATGCTATTGTTTGACACAACGTAAATGAATCCATTCGATTGATTATCAATTTCAAGCATTCTTTCTGATGATGTTTGAGGGGTAATTAACTGAATATTGATTAATTTGTTTTTTTCAAAAAGGGTTTGATAATTTTTTTGATAATATTTCAAAGGTAAATCAGGAATTATTAAACCATCGACACCAATTTCGAAGCATTTTTTACAAAATTCGTTTTCACCGTATTGCAATATTGGGTTCAAATAGCCCATTAGAATTATTGGAATCTGAGTTTTAGTCCGAATATACTCCAACTGCTTCAAAAGTAATTTTAATGTCATTCCATTTTCAATGGCTTTTTGGCTACTGTTCTGTATAACTTGACCATCGGCTAATGGATCTGAAAATGGAATCCCAATTTCTATTAAATCAACACCTGCTTTATCTAAACTTAATATAATTTCAATTGTGTCATCAATATTTGGATATCCTGCCGTAAAATATATGGAAAGAATGTTTTCTTTTTTCTCTCTGAATAATTTGTTTATTCTGTTATTAGTCATTTAATTCTGTTTTAAATATTCGCCGTACATTTCCATATCTTTATCGCCTCTTCCAGATAGATTTACAACGACAATGTCGTTTTCTTTGAAATCCATTTTTTCTAATTGAGCTAGTGCATGAGCAGATTCTAAAGCAGGGATAATGCCTTCAGTTTGTGAGAGGAAAATTCCAGCTTTAATTGCTTCTTCATCAGTTATGCTACATACTTGCGCTCTTTTGATGTCAAATAAATGTGCGTGAATTGGCCCTATTCCTGGATAATCCAACCCTGCTGAAATAGAATGAGGTTCTGTAATTTGTCCATCGGAATCTTGCATTAAGTAACTCATACTTGAATGTAAAACACCCTTTTTTCCAAGAGAAATTGTAGCAGCAGTCTTACCTGAGTTCACTCCTAATCCACCTGCTTCAACTGCAATTAATTTTGTATCCTTATTAGAAATGAAATGATAAAATGCTCCTGCTGCATTACTACCACCTCCAATACAAGCGATGACATAATCAGGATTCTCTTGTCCTGTTTTTTCTTTAAGCTGTACTTTAATTTCTTTACTAATTATAGATTGAAATTTTGCAACCATATCAGGATATGGGTGAGGTTCAACAACCGATCCGATGATGTAGTGTGTATCAATTGGATGATTAATCCATTCTCTAATAGCTTCGTTTGTCGCATCTTTAAGTGTTTTACTTCCACTTTTCGCAGGAATTATTGTTGCGCCTAACAACTCCATTTTACGAACATTTGAAGATTGTCGCTCAATGTCTTTTTCTCCCATAAACACTGTACAAGTAATACCTGCTAATGCACAAACGGTTGCTGTAGCTACACCATGTTGGCCGGCTCCTGTTTCAGCAATAATTCGGGTTTTATTTAACCTTTTTGCAAGAAGAATTTGTCCAATTGTATTGTTAATTTTATGGGCTCCTGTATGGTTTAAATCTTCTCGTTTTAAATAAATTTGGGCATTATAATGTTGAGATAGCTTTTTTGAAAAATACAATGGAGTAGGTCGTCCTACATAATCTTTCAAAAGTAGGTCAAACTCCTCTTTAAAACTGCTACTTTCTATTATCTTTTTGTAGTTATTCTGTAATTCAAGAATATTTGGTTGTAACATTTCAGGAATGAATGTAGTTTAGCCCCCAATAAGTTCGGAGTGTTCTTTTAAATTTCATAATACTACATTTGAGATATGAAATACAAGAAATGGACTTTGAATCAGAAGTTAGAAATATTAATAAGTTCTGAAGAAATAGGG
>Ga0256845_1003164_pt1 | contig 11337 bp, 11 predicted proteins | sample RiftiametaG_FD_189101 | JGI IMG/M metagenome (GOLD analysis project Ga0256845, IMG submission 189101) | Tube worm associated microbial communities from hydrothermal vent at the East Pacific Rise, Pacific Ocean - Riftia | ecosystem: Host-associated > Annelida > Integument > Unclassified ... | reverse complement strand
TCGGCTCATCGCATCCTGGGGCTGGAGCAGGTCCCAAGGGTATGGCTGTTCGCCATTTAAAGCGGTACGCGAGCTGGGTTCAGAACGTCGTGAGACAGTTCGGTCCCTATCTTCCGTGGGCGTAGGATTGTTGAGGAGAGCTGACCCTAGTACGAGAGGACCGGGTTGGACATGCCACTGGTGCACCAGTTGTTCTGCCAAGAGCATCGCTGGGTAGCTACGCATGGATGAGATAACCGCTGAAAGCATCTAAGCGGGAAGCCAACTCCAAGATGAACAATCCCTGAAGATCGCTTGAAGACTACAAGCTTGATAGGCTGGATGTGTACGCAGAGTAATCTGTTTAGCTGACCAGTACTAATAGATCGTTTGTCTTTTTTTTCAAATGCTTCACTACCTTACTTAGTGTAAATCACTAAATAAGAATTGAACTTTTTTAGAAGTTATTTAGTTGTTTGTTGTACTACCTATATGGTAGTAATAGCTTTTATAGTTATACTTTATCAATTTACTTTTACCCTTTACTGAACCATTTAAGTTCAGATATGAGAATATTGGTACTTATTACCTGATGTTTTTATATCTGAACTTTTCTAGGTGGCTATAGAGAGGGGGAAACGCCTGGTCCCATTCCGAACCCAGAAGCTAAGCCCCTCATCGCTGATAATACTGCACCTTTCAGGTGTGGAAATGTAGGTCGTTGCCTAGGATGTTCAGTTTCTTCTTTTTATAATCAAAACTATTTTTTACTGTTAATTTATCTTTTTATAAAATCTATATGCTCTTTGTCTTGTTTTTTATTCTATTATATTCTTATTTATTTCCCATAAATGTTGCAGATCTTTTATCTTAGCTTTATCTAGTCTATCTAAAAAGTACTCTCTTGCAACCTCTTTTGCTCCTAAACTCTTTAGATGATTAGTTGGAATTTGACAATCTATAAAATCATATCCCCAATATTTGAGATGTTTTATAAGTACCCAATATGCTGATTTAGAAGCATCTGCTTTATGTGAGAACATAGATTCTCCACAAAACACACCTCCAACTATTACACCATATAAACCACCTACAAGTTTATTGTTTTGATAACTTCCAATAGAGTGAACAACACCCATGTCACTCAGAGTTGAGTATGCTTCTATGATTTCATCACTAATCCATGTTCCATTTTGCTTTTCTCTTGGGGTAGAGCCACATTTTGAGATGATCTCTATGAGGTCAGTATCAAATTTATATTCAAATTTTTTTATACTTTTTTTGAGTGAACGACTAAGTTTGAAATTATCTAATTCCATTATAAGTCTCGGATCTGGTGACCACCAAATTATAGGGTCATCCTCATTGTACCATGGAAATATACCGTTTTGGTATGCTCTTATTAGCCTTGATGGGTTAAGGTCTCCTCCCCACGCGACTATACCATCTTTGTTGGCTTGTGTGGCATGTGGAAATACAAGGTCATATTTATTAAGTTGTGGTATGTTCATTTAAAAAAGTTAAAGTCAATTCTTCATTAAAATCGACTTTAACTTCTCCACCATTTTTTAATTTCCCAAATAATATCTCATCACTGAGTTTATTTGTTATGTTGTCTTGGATATATCTTTTAAGTGGTCTAGCCCCCATCTCTGTTGAATAACCACTATCGGCAATATGTTGTATAGCTTTGTCTGATAGATTTACACTAATATTTTTCTTTTGCAACTCTTTGTTTAGTTCTGAGATAAATTTTAAAGTTATATCTTTGATGGTTTGATGAGTTAATTGTTCAAAATTTACTATTGCATCAAGGCGATTTCTAAATTCTGGAGTGAAGAAAGATTTTAGCTCTTCATTTGCTGAGAGGGTATCATCTTTATTAAAACCCATAACACTTCTGGCAGTTGCTCCAATATTTGATGTCATAATCAGTATGACATTTTGAAAGTTGGCTTTGTAGCCATTGTTATCTGTCAGTGTAGCAGAGTCCATAATTTGTAAAAGTATATTGATTAGGTCTGGATGTGCTTTTTCTATTTCATCTAGTAATAAAACTGTATATGGGTGTTTTTTTATCGCTTCTGTTAGTAGTCCACCCTGCTCATATCCCACATAACCTGGAGGTGCCCCAACCAACCTTGAAAGAGCATGTTTCTCCATATATTCACTCATATCAAATCTCTCAAAATTTATTCCCAAAGTATCACTTAGAGCTATGGCTAATTCTGTTTTACCAACACCTGTTGGACCTGAGAAAAGAAAAGATGCGATTGGTTTATTTGGTGGCGTTAGTCCAGCTTTTGAGATTTTAATTGCTTTACTAACTTCCATTACTGCTTTACCTTGACCTATAACTCTTTTACTTAAATCATCATTTAGATTTGAAAGTGCTAAAGTTTCATCTTTTTTTATTTTAGTACTTCCAATACCTACGATGCCAGAGATGGTTTTTTCTATGTCTGTTGCAGTTATCTTTGTTCTTTTATTTTTTTTAAGATGAAATGATGCTGCTGTTTCATCTATGAGGTCTATCGCTTTATCTGGTAAAAATCTGTCGGTTATATATCTTTTTGATAGTTCAACCGCACTTTTTAGTGCTTCATTTGTATATTTTATATTATGATGTTTTTCGTATCTGCTTTTTAGACCTTTTAAAATCTGATAGCTGGTTTTTTTAGATGGTTCATCTATATCTACTTTAGAAAATCTTCTGCTTAGGGCTTTGTCTTTTTCAAAACCGTTTCTGTACTCTGCAAATGTGGTAGCACCCATACATCTAAGCTCTCCGCTTGCAAGTGCGGGTTTTAACTGGTTTGCCGCATCCATCGTCCCACTTGTTGCACCTGCACCTATAAGTGTGTGTATCTCATCTATAAAAAGTATGGCATGTGGATGTGATTGTAGTTCGTCCATTACACCTTTTAGTCTTTTTTCAAAATCTCCTCTGTATTTTGTTCCTGCAAGCATTGCACTCAGATCAAGTGCAAAAAGTTCAGCTTCTTTTATGATTTCTGGAATCTTACCATCAACTATATTTAGAGCAAGTCCCTCTGCAATGGCAGTCTTTCCAACCCCTGCTTCACCAACTAATATTGGGTTATTTTTCTTTCTGCGACACAGTATTTGTGTTACCCTTTTTATCTCATTTTCCCGTCCAATAACTGGATCTATCTTACCTTCTTGTGCTTTTTGGAGCAGGTCTATGGTGTACTTGTCTAAAAAACTTTCTTTTGTTTCGTTTGTGTTTTCATTTATGTTTGTGTGTGAGATAACTTCTAGTACATCTAGTTTTGAGATTTGATATTCATTTAGAAGCATATAGCTATAAGTGTTTTTTTCTTCATAAAGTGCTGCAATGAGATCACCAACTTCAGCACTCTGTTTTTGGGCACTTTGGATATGTTGTATCATGTTGTCTATAAGTCTTGATAATGCAACACTTTCATAGGGGTCTTGGTTTATATTTTGTGGCAGTGCTTCTATATTTGAAGTGATATATTTTTCGAGTAGTTCTCTCATGATCCCAATATCACCACCACAGATAGATATGATATCCGCACCTTCTGATGAACTAAGCAACATGTAAAAAACATGTTCTATTGTCAGGTATTCATGTCTTAACTCTTTTGCATAAAAAATTGATTTTTGAAATATATCATTTAGGCTAGGACTTATCATTATTCTTCTTCCATTATAGCTTTTAGTGGAAAGTTATTATCTTTAGCTTTTTTTATAACCTGCATCACTTTTGTTTCAGCAATTTCATATGTATATACCCCACAAAGACCTTTGTCCTTTTTATGAACTTCAAGCATAATATTTTCTGCTTCTTGGTAACTTTTATGGAAGATACTCATTAAAACATCTACAACAAAATCCATAGATGTGTAGTCATCATTAAGGATAAAAACCTTATATTTTTTAGGATGTTTTAGTGAAACTTCATTTACGAGTTCAAATTCTGTATTTATTGCCATAATTTCCCTATAATCTGTTAATAAATTAAATTATACCAAAAGTAGAGAAATGGCTAAAAATTTTTTTATAACTGCGACAAATACAGATATTGGTAAAACATATACAACAAAGTTACTGTTAAAAGAATTTGCATCTAGAGGTATAAGGGTTGGAGTGATAAAACCTATAGAAACTGGTGTAGTGGATGGCTTTTATCCTGATGGTAGTGAACTACTGGCATGTGTAAAAGAGTTAAATAAAGAGTTTAAAAATATATCTGTTGAGGAGATTGTACCAATTTGTTATGAACTCCCTGCTACTCCGTTTGTAGCCTCAAAAAATGAGAGGTTACAACTAGATAAGATTGATATGGCGATAAGTAAACTTGAAAAATTGTGTGATGTGTTGATTATAGAGGGGGCTGGTGGGCTTTATGTACCCATAGATGAGGAGTATATGATGGTTGATTTGATAAAATATTTAAATGCTTCGACACTTTTGGTTACACACTGCTCACTTGGTTGTATAAATGATACTCTTTTGAGTAAAAAAGTTTTGCAAGATGAGAAAATTCCACATGCCATAGTTTTTAATTGTAAAGAGGAAGATAAGAGTTTTAAAACAGTTTCTGAAGTATATTTCAAACAAAGTGGATTTGAAGTATTAAAAGTGTCTCAAGATATTGACACCATTTGTGATGTCTTGTATAATCTATAAATTACTTTATAAAGGTTGAATTTTGCAACATTTAATAAGAACTGATGATTTTACAGTGGATGAGATTGAAGATATTTTGGCAGATGCACAAAGATTTAGTGATGGTCGTTTTGATAGGATTTTAGAAGATAAAATCGTTATCACACTTTTTTTTGAAAATTCTACCCGTACTAAAAGCTCTTTTGAGATAGCTGTTAAAAGGCTTGGTGCAGAGATAGTTCATCTTGATGTTGCAAAAAGTTCAACAAAGAAGGGTGAAACTCTTGTAGATACCGCGATGAATCTTGATGCTATGGGTCCACATGCCATAATAGTAAGACATCAGAATGCAGGTGTGCCAAAAATACTCTCAAACCATACAAAAGCCTCCATTATAAATGCGGGTGATGGTGCTCATGCTCATCCAACTCAGGCTTTGCTTGATCTTTTTACACTAAAAGAACATTTTGGAGATTTAAATGGTAAAAAGATAGCGATAGTTGGAGATATAAAAAACTCAAGAGTTGCAAATTCAAACATAGAGCTTTTAACTAGATTTGGAATGGATGTAACACTTGTTGCTCCTCCCCATTTTTTACCAAAAACTTCACTAAAGACAACGCACTATCTAAAAGATATTATAGATGATGTTGATGCGATTATGAGTTTAAGAACTCAAACAGAAAGACACTCTTCACAAAGTTATGCTTCATTAAAAGATTATGCTAGTGATTTTTGTATTACAAGTGAGCTTGTTGGAGATAGAGATATAATCTTACTTCACCCAGGTCCTGTGCATAGAAATATAGATATCTGCGATACACTTTTAGCGGATGAGAGATGCAAGGTATTACAACAGGTCAGCAACGGTGTCAATATCAGAATGGCAGTGTTGAAAAAACTTATACATGACATTTGATGATATTGATAAATTAGCTAAAGAGAAGATCCCCTTTCTTTTTATAAGTGATTTTGAAGCTAATGATTTAAAAGTTATACCATTAGATAAACTGCAAGATGAAGATATAGAATTTTGTATAGATAATAATTATACATTTGTAGAACATGAACATTTGTTAAAAAAACATCCAATCTCTTTTGATGAGTATAAAAGTAAATTTGATTATGTTGTAGAGGAGATAAAAAAGGGAGATACCTATCTTTTAAATCTTACTCAACCAACAAAGATTAGTTTATCTTTGAGCTTAAGGCAGATATACAAAATGGCAAATGCCCACTATAAGCTAAGATATAAGGACAAGTTTGTTTGTTTTTCCCCTGAGAAGTTTATATCAATAAAAGATAATAAGATTCATACATATCCCATGAAAGGGACGATTGATGCTTCAATTCCACATGCCAAAGACAAAATCTTATCAAATGAAAAAGAGATGGCTGAGCATGTAATGGTGGTTGATTTGCTCAGAAATGACCTATCTATAGTCGCAAAAAATGTTAGAGTAGAAGAGTTTAGATATGTTACGCAGATAGAAGCTGGGGATAAAAAACTTCTACAGGTAAGTTCACACATTAGTGGAGAGTTGGATAGATCATGGCATGTGGGATTTGGCTCTATTTTAAAAAGTTTACTACCTGCTGGAAGTATAAGCGGTACACCAAAAAAATCGACTTTAAAAATTATTAAAAATATCGAGGGGTATGACAGAGGTTGTTTTAGTGGTGTTTTTGGTGTTTTTGACGGGAGTAGTTTCGATAGTGGTGTTATGATAAGATTTATAGAAAAAACAGAGGGTGGATATATCTATAAAAGTGGCGGTGGCATAACCTTGGACAGTGACGCAAAACTAGAGTATAATGAGCTTTTAGATAAGATATATTTGCCATAGAAAGAGATTTAAATGAAGTTAGAAAATTTTTTTAGCAGTGGTTGGGAATTTCCACAAAAAGAGATGCAGTTAAAAAGTCGGTATCAGATGGTAAACATTGCTTTGATTACATCGAGTGTTGCTTTCATATATGGAATCATTATAAATACTTTAAGACATATACACGGGTTTGTTTTTATTGAAGCTATTTTGTTGCTTGCAAACATTACAATGTTTTTTTTACTCAGAAAGAATAAAAATTTATTTAACATTGTAACAACTGTAATTACGGTGCAATGTAGTATTCTAATAATTTATATAATATATACAACAGATGTGGAGTCTATGAAATTTCTTTGGCTTTTTACATATCCTGTAGTGTTGCTATATTTTCAAAAAAGAAATAATGGTATTTACTGGTTTGCTGCTATTGTTATACTGTTTATTTTAGCACCGATGCAAAATTTTATAGAGGTAAAATTTACTTCATTTGAGGTTATGTATATATCACTAGTTTTAACAACTTTGGGTGTGATAGTTTATTTTTATCAAATAAAGATGAATGAGGCTTCTGACTTGATTTTAAAACAACAGAATATGTTGATTAATTTTAATGCAAAACTTGAAACTCAGGTAAAAGATAAGACTGCTCAATTAATGGAACTTAATGAAGTTTTAGAAAAAAAGATTGATGAAAAAGTTATTGAACTTATTCAAAAAGACAGGTTAATTACAATTCAGTCTAAACAGGCTGTTATGGGTGAGATGATAAGCATGATCGCTCATCAGTGGAGGCAACCATTATCTACGATCACTCTAGAGATAACAGATTTGCAACTTAAAAGACTTCTGGGGGAAGATATGAGTTGTGATGTTATAGATGAAAAGCTAAGTCGTATAAGTGATACGGTTGTTTATCTTTCAGATACAATAGATGATTTTCAAACATATTTTCATCCACAAAAAGGCTCAGAAGATATAGGTATAAAAGAGTTGTTGAACAAAACAGTAAATTTTATATTGCCAAGGCTTCAAAAAACTAAAATAAGAATTGTCATTCAGGATATAGATGAAATAAATATAAAAACTTATGTAAATGAGCTTATTCAGGTTATGATGATTTTACTCAATAATGCAGTGGATGCTCTTTTGGAGTCAGATAGTGATGAACCAAAAATAGATATACTGATACAAGAGAGTAAAGATAAAATTTCAATTTCAGTTGTAGATAATGCAACAGGTATCAGTGATGAAAACATGTCGCACATTTTTGAACCGTATTTTAGTACAAAAGCTAAAAATGGAACAGGACTTGGTCTTTATATGTCTCAAATGATTATACAAAAACAGTTTAATGGAAAAATAACAGTTGAATCGTCACTAAAAGGGACGAATTTTATGGTTGAGATATCAAAACAAATTTCTTAATGGTTTTGTTGTTAGTACCACTCAACTACCTATTGATTGTTCTTTTTTTAAATCAATATTATTTATGTTATTTTTTAGTAGTAACAATATTTTTTTATACTCTTCATAGAATGAGATATAGAGTTAAAAGATATGATTTAGGTTTATATGTTTTTTTGTTTTTTGGAAGTATTCTTTTGGTTGAATATTTTGATATTTATATATTTGATATCTATCTTTTTTTAGATTTGGAGAATATTTACACTTTTGTTGGTGGTCTGATTGCGTATATTTTAAGTGTTTTACACTCATTTATTTTCTTTTTTAGCGTATTTAAAAAAAGTTGATATATAATAGGGAAAAATATTATTAGGTTGATTTATGTATATAGAGGATTTGAAGTTTTCTTTGTGGGCTGATTTTATAGAAAGGGATTACTTAGATAATGAGTTTAAAGATTTGATTGAAAAGAAGATAGTTAATGGTGCTACTTCAAATCCTGCAATCTTTAAAAATGCAATTTTAAATTCCAAAGCTTATAAAAAACAGCTTGTTAACTTGGATGGGCTGACTCCAAAAGAGAAGTATGAAGCCGTGGCAATTTTTGATATACAAAAAGCAGCTGACATTTTAAAGCCACTTTATGATGAGGGTGATGATGGTTATGTAAGTATAGAGGTTGACCCATATCTTTGCGATGATGCAGATGCAACTATAAAAGAGGGTAAAAGACTTTTTAAGACCATAGACAGAAAAAATGTGATGATAAAAATCCCAGCAACTAAAGCTGGATATGAAGCTATGAGTGAACTTACGGCATGTGGGATTCCTGTAAATGCAACGCTTGTTTTCTCAAAGCAACAGGCTGTATCGTGTGCCAAAGCGTTTGAAACTGGTTTGGCAAAATCTGAAGAAAAGGTTGATACAGTTATAAGTGTATTTGTAAGCAGGATTGACAGAGCAATTGATAAAATACTTAAAGAACATAGCGTAGATACCGCATTGAGTGGGATTTATAATAGTGCAGATATTTATGATGAGATACAAAAGATGGGTGTTGATGGATGTCGTGTGCTTTTTGCAAGTACTGGGGTAAAAGATGATTCACTGCCCCCTTACTACTATGTTAAGGAGCTTTTGGCATATAATAGTGTAAATACCGCACCGATAGAGACTATAAAAGCATTTTATGAGAGTGGAGATATGGGTGCAGCTTTGCCAATATCACAAGATATTATAAAAGAACATTTCAAAAAGATACAAAATATTGGGATCAATTTTGATGAGGTTATAGAGATGCAAATTTCTGATGGGTTAGAGGCATTTAAAGAGGCATTTAAAGATATATTGGAGTCATTATGAGTGGAGATAGAAGAGCATCGGATAAAAATGAAGTAGATGTAAGTCAATTAACTTTTGAACAGCTGAAAAAGGTTAGGTCTTATCTTAAAAAGATGATAGAGATAGGTGGGAGTGACCTTCATATTAAAGCAAATTCTGTAATTCGTGCAAGGATCAATGGAAATATTGTTCAGTTTGCTGGTGGGATATTTTCAAAAGCTGATGCAATGACCTTTGCAAAAGAGATTTTAAAAGGTAGATTTAATGAATTTGTTGAAAAAAAAGAGATAGATTTTGTTTATCCTTTTAATGAAAGTAATCGTTTTCGTGTGAATATTTTCTTTCAGATGGATGGCGTTTCTGCTGTTTTTCGTGTGATCCCTGTAAGAATACCTACCATAGAAGAGCTACATTTTCCAGAAATAGTAAGAAGTTTTACTCAAAAAGAGAGAGGTTTGGTTTTAGTGACAGGTGTAACAGGTAGTGGTAAATCAACAACCCTTGCATCTATAATTCATGAGATAAATATGACAAGAAAAAAGCATATTATCACTATTGAAGATCCTATTGAATTTGTTCACAAAGATAAAGGTTGTATAATCAATCAACGCTCAGTAGGGCAGGATACACTCTCTTTTGGTAATGCTCTTAGAGCAACTCTTCGTGAGGATCCAGATATTATCCTTGTTGGTGAGATGAGGGACAGGGAGACAATTAACCTAGCACTTCACGCAGCAGATACAGGTCACTTGGTCTTTTCAACTCTACACACCATTGATGCTAAAGAGACCATTAATCGTATTATTGCAACTTTTCCAACAGATGAACAAAATCGTATAAGACTTTCTGTTGCTGGGGTTCTTCAGGGAATCATCTCTCAAAGATTAATCCCGACTGTTGATGGTGGAAGACGGGCGGCAATGGAGATTCTAGTCAGAACACCAACTATTGAAAAACTAATTATGGAAAATAGAGATTATGAGATTAAAGATGTGATTGAACATGGTAAGGAGCATTACAAATCTCAAAGTTTTGATCAGTCGATTTTTGAGCTTTACAATGAAGGTATTATCTCAAAAGAACAAGCAAAAAATTATGCAACAAGTGCATCTGATTTAGAACTTAGAATAAGTGGTTTAAGCGATGGTAAAATTGATGGTAATACGACAGGTGAGCCTCAACAAGAACAAGTTAAAATAAGTACTAGTGATGATGTTTTTGAACTTAAATAGATTTTAAAGCAAATTTAGGTAAAATTGCGCTCATTTTTTAATTTAAGGATTTAATATGTTAGAAGGCATAGTTAGAGAGAGTATTGGTAAGAAGGGTACAAAAGCACTTCGCCGTGATGGTTATCTAATTGCGAATATCTATGGAAAAGGGCTTGAAAATATCAACGCTGCATTCAAAATGAATGAATATATCCGTACAGTTCGTAATAAAGAAACTTTGGCATTCCCAGTAAAAGTGGATGGTAAAGAGATGAGCGTTGTTGTTCAAGCATATGAATCTCAAGCAGTTACAGGTAATCTTTTACATGTAGATCTAATGGTAGCTCAACCAGGTGTTGTAACTCATTATCATGTTCCAGTTGTACCTCAGGGTGAAGCGATAGGACTCAAAAATAAAGGTCTTGTTCACATTGCAAAACCTCGTTTAAGAGTAAAAGCTGCTATCGAAAATGTTCCAAATCAAATCAATGTTGATGTAACTTCAATGGATGTTGGTGATTCAAGACTTGTTCGTGATTTGGATAAAATCGATAATGTTACATTTACAGATTCTGATCGTGTATCTGTGCTAAGTATTATTAAAGCTAAGTAGAGCAAATTATGCTTATAGTTGGGCTTGGTAATCCAGGACCTGCTTACTCAAAAAATCGCCATAATATTGGTTTTATGGTGATTGATGAGTTAATATCCCGCTTTGGTGCTACTAAACTTTCCTCCTCATCTTTTGAAGCTGAACTTTTTAAGTTTCAAAACCATTTTTTATTAAAACCACTTACTTTTATGAATCTGTCTGGAAACTCTATTGCCAGTGTAAAAAAGTTTTATAAGCTTGATAAAGTTGTTGTAATACATGATGATTTAGATTTACCATTTGGAGCTGTGCGTTTTAAACAAGG
>Ga0256845_1003163_pt1 | contig 11339 bp, 11 predicted proteins | sample RiftiametaG_FD_189101 | JGI IMG/M metagenome (GOLD analysis project Ga0256845, IMG submission 189101) | Tube worm associated microbial communities from hydrothermal vent at the East Pacific Rise, Pacific Ocean - Riftia | ecosystem: Host-associated > Annelida > Integument > Unclassified ... | reverse complement strand
AATCGTAACGAATCTTATGTGGATCAAAATGGTAACCTTAACACAAGTTCTGTAATGCAGGATGGTAATCGTAATGAATCAACTGTTTACCAATATGGTAATCGTAATGTTTCTACTGTAGATCAAACGGGTAATGCTAACGAATCTTATGTGGATCAAAATGGTAACCTTAACGAAAGTTCTGTAATGCAGGATGGTAATCGTAACGAATCTTATGTGGATCAAAATGGTAACCTTAACACAAGTTCTGTAATGCAGGATGGTAATCGTAATGAATCAACTGTTTACCAATATGGTAATCGTAATGTTTCTACTGTAGATCAAATGGGTAATGCTAACGAATCTTATGTGGATCAATATGGTAATCGTAACGAAAGTTCTGTAATGCAGGATGGTAACCGTAACTACTCTGAAGCAGAGCAGTGGGGTAATCGTAACTCTAGTATAGTTGAGCAAACAGGAAACCGTAATAATGCAGATTTATTGCAAGACGGTAACCGTAACGAGTCTGAAGTATACCAAACAGGTAATCGTAATAACGCTACGACAGACCAAATAGGTAACCGTAACTACTCAGGTGTTGATCAGGTAGGTAACCGTAACGAAAGTGATGTTGACCAAAATGGTAACAGAAACAGCTCTCTTGTTCTTCAATATGGTAATCATAACGATAGTGATGTAGCTCAAACAGGAAACGACAATACTTCTCTTGTTTGGCAAGATGGGAATCGTAATGTTAGTGATGTTGACCAAACAGGGGATGATAATGATTCTTACGTTGATCAATGGGGTAACCGTAACGAGAGTGAGGTTTATCAAGCAGGTGCTTTAAATTTTTCTTCAGTAACACAAGGTGGAAATGATAACTATAGCCTTGTTGGTCAAGCTGGATTAGGTCATACTAGTACTGTATTACAATTTGGAGATAGCAACTTTAGCCTTGTAGGTCAGTTGGGTGTTGGTAATACAGCTACTGTAAACCAAATAGGTAACAGTAATGTAGATGTTACTTTACAATTCTAATAAATTAGTTAGTTGAGTGTAAAAGCTCTTTCTTTAATTAGAATGTTATAAAAAAGGTATAAGAGCATCTAACCCATGCTCTTATACTTCTTTACAAGACAAAGTAATTTGTCTTGTAATATTAAACTAATTTCGTATTTGTTGGGTTTTTTCTTCAAAAAACAATAACTTATACGCAGCAAAAAAATAGAAAAGAGATGAAAAACTTGAAAGTTATAATGAACGTACTCGCTTTAATAGCGTTAGGAACTATGGCTTCTGCCCAAACGTATGCGAGCGATGCCAATACACTTACTGAAAATCTTCAGGCTAAAGCATCCCTTTTCAATATTGTTGCCTCTCAAAATACACCTGCTGTAGGTAATAATAACAATACAAGTGTTCTTCAAATAGGAGACTATAATAAAACACTATCTGTTACAAGATCAAATTTTAGTAACATTCAATTAACCCAAATAGGTAAAAACAACGATATAGATCATCTAGTTTCTTCAAAAAATATTGTGGAAGATGTAATTCAAGTAGGTAAAAATCATAACTTTACAGAAGTTAGCAATGCCAATAGTCAGTTACATGCCACTAGCGTATTACAATACGGCACCAATCAGAATCTAATAATTCTTGGTAGTAAAAATTCCATTTCGGATAGAATGCAGGTTTCTATGCAGGGCAAAGATCAAACTGTAATTATCCGTAATTTAAATAATTAAAAAAAATAAAATTTTGTTCAAAATTCATCAAAATAGAACCTTTCTGTTTGTATGCTTAATTTTGTTCCCCTTCCTTACTTTTTCCCAAGTATACAATGAAAACGTTGAGGCTAAGATAAATTTGGAAAATAATGGCGAAATTATCCAGGTTACAGGCTCGGCCATAAACAAAACTGCATCAAACCAAAGTTTACGGTATATACTTTCTGTTATAAAAAATGACCCAAATAGCTCTAATAGATCTAAGAATGACCAAAGCGGTCGTTTTATCTTAGAAATGGGAGAGAAAAAAAATCTTTCTGCTACATCACTTAATGCCAAAGATGAAGATAGAATTATTATCTTATTATTAATTTATGATGCAGAAGATAAACCTTTAGGGATGGATCGTATGGTAATAAATGGTGTCGAAGAAGATTATGAAATTGAAAAACAAGAAAAAATTGAAGAAGATCAAACGGTAAACGCTTCTCCAGATGCCGTTAATAAAAATGAGGACGGTGTTGTGTTGAGAGGTATCGTAACGCAAGATACTAAAACAAAGCCAGGCGCAGATTTTTATAATATGTTTTACTCGCTTTACCTAATAAACAATATTGATGGCGAAGAAATAGTAAATATTAAAGAGGTATTATCACTAAATAATAATACCAAAATTGAAGTTACAGTTGCCAATGAAAAAGTTTTGGAATTTTTTGTAAGACCACAACAAGATTACTTAAAGTCATTATCTGAAGCCGCCATTAAAAGGGTGTATTGGCACTTAATAAAAATGAAAAAGAATAAAAATATACAGAAATATTATTGAAATATAAATGGTAATATTTAGAAGTAGTCTTCTCTTTAATGCCAGTATATTTTTCACCTTTATACTTATTAACGTAAATGAAACCTAACAACATTAAAAAAAAATCTACAATGAAAACTATTGTTCTTTTTTTATTTTTAGCAGTTTCCGGATATAGTTTTGGACAACAATTAGTATATGCTCCAATAAACTCAGCTTTTGTAGGTGGTAATCCTTATAATTATGCTTGGTTATTAAACTCTGCAAATTCACAAAACTCATTCGAAGATGATTCGCAATTTGATGTTTTTGATAGGTTAGGTGATTTTGGTAGTTTTGGTAATAGTAATGGCTTTGGTCAAGATGAATTACCACCCAACGGCACTAGTATTGAAGGCGATTTTCAATACGAAGTATTCGAATCTTCAGACGGTTTAGTCATAAACGTATTAAATATAGTTACCGGAGAAGCCACACAAATAATTATCCCAAATTAAAATTCTTATGAAGAATATGCTTACAAGACTATGTATTGTAACTATCTCATTTTTTTTGGGAAGTTGTGGTGCTTATTTTAATCAGCCACTGGGGCAACAAGAAGCACGCATGGGCGAAATTACCCAACAAACCACAAAATTACAAACAATGCCTGAACCCGCAGAGCTTATTATTGCTGGGGTCTATAATTTTAAAGATCAAACAGGACAGTATAAAAGCATAGAAACCGGAAGTACTTTTAGTACAGCTGTAACACAAGGTGCCACAACAATTTTAATAAAAGCTTTAGAGGATTCTAAATGGTTTAGACCCATAGAACGTGAAAATCTGAGCAACCTTCTTAACGAACGAAACATTATTAGAAGCACACGAGAAGAGTATAGAAAAGCCGACGACCAAACACCCACTCGTTTAACACCGTTATTATTTGCTGGAATCCTTTTAGAAGGAGGTGTCGTATCTTACGATTCTAACATTTTAACAGGAGGTGCAGGCGCTAGGTATTTTGGCACTGGTGGTTCCACACAATATAGACAAGATCGAATAACAGTTTATTTACGTGCAGTATCCACAAATACTGGTGAAGTATTAAAAACAGTATATGTTTCAAAAACCATACTTTCTCAAGCTGTAGATGTTAGCCTTTTTAAATATGTTAATTTTCAACGTTTACTAGAGGTTGAAACAGGTTATACAAAAAATGAACCTGCACAAATGGCTGTTCAAGAGGCAATTGAAAAATCTGTAGAAATGCTTATTGTAGAAGGTATAAAAGATAAACTTTGGTCCACAAAAGAAGGAGATGAGAAAAACAAAGAAATTGTAGATGAATACCTTCTTGAAAAAGAGGTTGAAGCATCCACAGGTCTTTATGAAAGAAAATACCTTAAAAATAATTTTAAGAGCGCACTAAATATAAATTTTGGAATGGCATTGGTAGATGGCGATTATACTACAGGAATACTAGATTACAAAATGGGGTTAATGTATAAATATGCATTAATTCCAGAATTGAGAGTAGCTGCCGATTTTCAGTTTTTTAGACTGAATTCTACCCCTGAAACTAACCATTGGTGGTTAAGTCAAGGCCTAAATGTAGAGTATAATATGTTGCCCAATGATAAATTGAGCCCTATTTTTTATGCTGGTCCTGGAATATTAGTCTTTGCAGATAATAGTCCTTCTGGTTATCTAGAACGATGGAGTACCTATTTTAATCTAAAACTTGGTGCTGGATTAGAATATCGAATTTCTCCCCGAACTTCTTTTATGCTTAATGGTGAGTGGAATGTAACCTTTTCAGATGAAATAGATAATTTACCGCAAGGAAGAAGAGATGACTATTACTATACCATGAGCCTAGGATTAAACTATCACTTCGGAATACCCAAAACAAACGAGACAAATAACCAATAAATTAATAAAAGATGAAAGTAAGTTTCACATATTTAAAAATCTTAGCCTTATTCTTGGTTGTTTTGGTTGGCTGTAATGAAGACAGAATTAATGAAAATGACTTAGGTGTTATTACCGGAAAAGTTGTAGTAGCGGGAACAAATGCACCATTAGAAAACGTAAGAATATCAACCAGCCCAGCTACAAGCACCGTGTTTACAGACATAGATGGAAAATTTATTATTGAAAACATACCAGGAGGAGAGTACTCAGTTGGTGCCCGTATAGATGGCTATCTTGCTAGGTTTGAACCTGCAACGGTTATAAATAGTGAAGCCGTAAATGTTATTGTTGAAATGGAAATTTCAACAATAAACAACAAACCGCCTTCAACTCCAGTTTTAATCTCTCCCACAGAAAATCAAGTATTGGAAAGTGTAGAAGCAATATTTGTATGGAGCTCTATAGATCCAGAAAAAGACCCACTAACTTTTGAACTTGAATTACGTAACGATCAAAATGAAGAAGCACTTAAATTTGACGATTTAAGCGATACCATTTTTAGATATTCAGAATTAAATCTTGGCACACAATATTACTGGCAGGTTTCATCGAAAGATGAGTATAACACAGCAGTATTAAGTCCAATAGGAACTTTTAGCGTACAAGGCGCACCTGTTGATAATCGTTTTCTTTTCGTAAGAAATATTAACGGTAACAACGTAATTTTTTCTGCAGATGAAGCTGGAAACGAATTTCAACTTACTTCAGAAAACACAAACAGTTATAGGCCAAGAAGAAACGTTGCAGCCAATAGAATATCCTATTTACAAACAACAGGTGCGCAATCAGATATTTATACAATGAAACGTGACGGAACTGATAAGGTGAAAGTAACCTCAAACCTTAGTCCAAACGGTTTTAACCTCAATGAAATAAACATCTTTTGGCCAGAAAACAGCGATAAAATTTATTTCCCTAATATGAATAGATTATTTAGTATTCGTTCTAATGGTCAAGACCTTACACCTGTTTACACTACAACAGACGGATCTCTAATTTCTGAAATGGCAGTTAGTGAAAATAGCGATCTCATTGTATTAAAAACGAATGATTTAAACGGTTGGAATGTTTCATATATTACCATAACTAAATCGGGTATTTTTCTTGATACACTTATTACTGGGCTTGTTGGAGGAGCGAGTGGTTTAGATCTTTCGGTTACAAATTCTAAAATAGTATACTCTTACGATTTTTCAGGTGCTCATTTGCCAGATTATAGGAAGTTGGATTCTAGAATTTATACCTATGATATAGGTTCAGGCGAAGATCCAGTGGAAATTTCAGGCAATCAAAGACCAGCTGGCACAAACGATCTAGAACCTATTTTCTCACCAAATGAAGCCTTTGTAATATTTACAAATACTTCAAATGATGGTACTTCCATAAGAAATGTAAACCAACTAGAGATAGGCACAGCTGATTCTAGAGCCTTGCTCTTTGAAAATGCTTTTATGCCAGATTACGAATAATCTAATTAACCATTTTTTAAAAAGCCCACTTTGTTGGGCTTTTTTTAATGCGTATTTTTGCACACAAAATTATTTCAATGAGTGAACAAAGTTCAAAACGTTATGCGCAAAGAGGTGTTTCCGCAGGTAAGGAAGACGTACACAATGCCATAAAAAATGTAGATAAAGGATTGTTTCCTAAAGCATTTTGCAAAATTGTACCCGATTATCTTACTGGTAATGAAGATTACTGCCTGATTATGCACGCCGATGGAGCAGGTACAAAATCGTCACTTGCTTATACCTATTGGAAAGAAACTGGCGACTTATCAGTCTGGAAAGGCATTGCGCAAGATGCGCTAATTATGAATATTGACGATTTACTTTGCGTAGGTTCTGTTGATAATATAATGCTTTCCTCAACCATTGGCCGAAATAAAAACCTAATAACAGGTGAAGTTATTTCAGCAATTATTAATGGTACTGAAGAACTGATTTCAGAATTAAAAGGTTTTGGTGTGAATATCCATTCTACTGGAGGCGAAACTGCAGACGTTGGCGACCTTGTTAGAACTATAATCGTAGATTCTACTGTAACTGCTAGAATGAAACGAAGCAACGTTGTTGATAATGCAAACATTAAACCTGACGATGTAATAGTTGGTTTGGCTTCTTTTGGTCAAGCTTCTTATGAAAAGGAATACAACGGTGGAATGGGCAGTAATGGACTCACTTCAGCAAGGCACGATGTTTTCGAAAAACAGTTGAGCAATAAATATCCCGAAAGTTTTGATGCTTCCGTACCAGAAAGACTTGTGTATTCTGGTTCAAAAAATCTTCAAGATTCTGTAGAGGGTAGTTCGTTAAACGCTGGTAAATTAGTGCTTTCACCAACCCGAACGTATGCTCCAATAATTAAGAAAATTTTATTGCAATTCAGTAATAAGGAAATTCACGGAATGGTACACTGTAGCGGTGGGGCGCAGACTAAAATTCTTCATTTTGTTGAAAATCTTCATATTATAAAAGACAATCTTTTTGAACTTCCGCCGCTTTTCAAACTAATTCAAGCTGAAAGTAAAACAGATTGGAAAGAAATGTACCAAGTTTTTAATATGGGCCATAGAATGGAGCTATATGTTCCGGAAGAAGTTGCAGACGATATCATTAAAATTTCAAAATATTTTAATGTTGAAGCGCAAATTGTAGGTAGAGTAGAGGCTTCCGAAGAAAAAAAACTTACTATTAAGTCGCAATTTGGCGAATTTAATTATTAATAGATTTACAATTTTTCATTCGAAATAACTTCGCCTAAAAATTGTAAATTTGCACCCATTATAAAAACTATATGTTAGAAAGGCTTCAAATAATTAAACAACGTTTTGACGAGGTAAGCGACCTTATAATTCAACCAGATATCATTACCGATCAAAAGCGATATATTCAATTAAATAAAGAATATAAAGATTTAAGAGTATTGATGGATAAGCGTGAAGAATATTTAGAGCTTACCGATAATGTTACTGAAGCTGAAGAAATAATAAATGACGAAAGCGATGCCGAAATGGTAGAAATGGCAAAGTTGCAACAGGATGAGGCAAATGCGCGTCTGCCAATTTTAGATGAAGAAATAAAGTTTCTTTTAATACCAAAAGACCCTGAAGATACCAAAAATGCTGTAATGGAAATACGTGCCGGAACAGGTGGTGATGAAGCTAGTATTTTTGCAGGCGATCTTTTTAGAATGTACACAAAGTATTGCGAAGGCAAAGGTTGGAAAACAAATGTTATAGATTTAAGCGAAGGAACCAGCGGCGGTTTTAAAGAAATTCAGTTTGAAATTGAAGGAGACGACGTTTACGGAGCCCTAAAATTTGAAGCAGGCGTACACCGTGTGCAACGTGTTCCACAAACCGAAACACAAGGACGCGTTCACACAAGTGCAGCAACGGTAATGGTTTTTCCAGAAGCCGAAGAATTTGATGTTGAAATTAACCCCAAAGACGTTCGTGTAGATTTCTTTTGTTCTTCTGGTCCTGGAGGTCAATCTGTAAATACAACTTATTCTGCGGTGCGCTTAACGCACGTTCCAACTGGATTGGTGGCTCAGTGTCAAGATCAAAAATCGCAACATAAAAATAAGGATAAGGCATTTAGAGTACTTCGCTCACGACTTTACGATATGGAGTTGGCCAAAAAACAAGCCGAAGACTCATTAAAGCGTGGTTCCATGGTTACCAGTGGCGACCGAAGTGCAAAAATTAGAACCTACAATTATTCGCAAGGACGTGTAACAGATCACCGTATAAGCCTTACATTGTATAACTTAGGTAATATAATGAATGGCGATGTTCAAGAAATTATTGACGAGCTACAATTGGTTAGTAATACTGAAAAGTTAAAAGAAACAGGAGAAACTTTCTAGAATAATTAAAAATTCGAGGTTCAAGATTTAAAATTTATTTATGACTACCGATCAACTAATTTCAGAAATTAAAAAAAAGAAATCCTTTCTTTGCGTTGGGCTTGATGTAGATTTAGATAAAATTCCCGAATTTCTTTTAAAAGAAGAAGATCCAATATTTTCTTTCAATAAGGCTATTATTGATGCTACTCATCAATTTGCAGTTGCCTATAAACCAAACACTGCTTTCTATGAAGCTTATGGTTTAAAGGGATGGAAATCTTTAGAAAAGACTATAAATTATTTAAACGAAAATTATCCCGAAATTTTCACCATTGCCGATGCAAAACGTGGAGACATAGGCAATACTTCATCCCGTTACGCAAAAGCTTTTTTTGAAGATTTGGGTTTCGACTCTATAACAGTTGCGCCTTATATGGGGAAGGATTCTATAGAACCTTTTCTTGCTTTTGAAAATAATCACACCATCTTACTTGCGCTTACGTCTAACGAAGGCGCTTTCGATTTTCAAACCCAAAAAGTTGGAAATCAAGAATTGTATAAAAATGTTTTAGAAACTTCTAAAAACTGGAAAAATAGCCAGAACTTAATGTATGTGGTTGGTGCGACTAAAGCTGAGTATTTCGCTGAAATACGTATAATTATACCGAATAGTTTTTTGTTAGTTCCTGGCGTTGGTGCCCAAGGCGGAAATTTAAACGATGTATGCAAATACGGAATGAATGAAGACGTTGGATTATTAATAAACTCTTCTCGCGGAATTATTTATGCTTCAAAAGGAAAAAACTTTGCCGAGGCTGCGGCTCTTGAGGCTGAGAAACTTCAAATTGAAATGAAAACCATATTAGATGGAATTCGTTGATCAATTAAATAGAATTGTAAACCTTCCTAAAACTCCTTCGCGAATTGTTTCGCTGGTACCTTCACAAACCGAATTGTTGGTAGACCTTGGTTTGCTTGAAAATATTGTTGGCGTAACAAAATTCTGCGTACATCCTGAAAATTTACGAAAACAAAAAATGGTCGTTGGCGGAACAAAACAAGTTGATTTCATTAAAATTGAAGCGTTGAAGCCGGATATTATAATTTGTAATAAAGAAGAAAATACTGAAGAAATAGTGCTTCGTTTGGAAAGTATAGCGCCTGTATGGGTGAGCGATATTTCAACTATTTCTGAAAGTATTGAAATGATTGAAATGCTTGGAAAAGTATTTGAAGTTTCAGAAATTACATCTAAAATTTATTCAGAATGGAATGACTTCAAAATATTTTCTGAAAAAATTCCGTCCAAAAAAGCATTGTATTTAATCTGGAAAGAACCCTATATGGCTGCTGGTAGAAATACTTTTATAAATGAATTATTAACGTTGAATAATTTTGAAAATGTTTTAGAAGCCACAAATTCTCGTTATCCTGAAGTAGATGGAGATTTAATGAGAAAATCTGAATTAATCTTACTTTCCACAGAACCATATCCATTTAAAGAAAAACACGTTTCAGAATTACGTAAAAAATTTAATTGTGAAGTAAAATTGGTAGATGGAGAATTTTTTAGCTGGTATGGAAGTAGATTAATAAAAGCATTTCATTACTTTAAAACGCTCCACGATTAGAAAATATTAATTGTCTGCTGCTTGATGCGAACAATATTTAATTTCATTTAGAAGTGTATCGGCTTGCTGGTGAATTCTTTTACTTTTACTAATGTCTTTCAAAGCTGTTTCAAAAGAACGTTTCATCAATAAAGTATAACGCTCTTTTAATTTTTCAATTCTGGATTTTTTTTGAAACAAACTTATCATTGTATCTTTTTATAAGAAACAAAGATAAATTTGAAAACAACTATATTGTATTAATACTTGGTTAAGAGTGTGCTAAATCTGTCAAAAATTTTACGATGATTTTAAAAAACTTAGAGTTTTTAGTCTTGTAAAGCAAAAACCTGTCGTAATAATTTAGTGGTTCGTGCATTAACATTGCTACGTATATCTTTCTCTTCAACACTAATCATTATATAAACACCACTTAGTGCCTGGTTGGTAACATAATCTGTAAGATCTGGATTTACTTTATTTACAAAAGGAACTGAATTATATTTTGTAATAATATTTGTCCAAATTTGGTCTGCTCCAACTTTTGCAAAAGAATTTTTAATTACAGGGTTAAATTTTGAATAAAGCGCCGTATTGGTACGTTGTTCTAGATAAATAGTCGCTGCATTATCGGCTCCTAATAGTATATTCTTGGCATCTGTAAAAGTTATTCCTTTAACTGCACTCACAAATATAGGTGTTGCTTCTTTTACGGCATCTTCGGCAGCACGGTTTAGCACTTTTATACCTTCGTCTGCTAAGCTACCTAAACCAATGTCTCGTAATGTTTGGTCTACTTTCTGTAATTCTTCTGGAAGTAAAATCTTTACTAATTGGTTATTATAAAAGCCGTTTTTTTGGGTAAGTTTTGTTACTTGTATGCTAATGCCTTTATCCAGAGCTTCTCTAAGTCCATTCCCAATTACTTGAGGGTCTAAACCTACAGTGTTGGTGTCTATTGGTAAGGTGTTAACGACCTGTTGTAGTTCAGCACAAGAGATTAATAGAAATACTGAACAGAAAAGAAATGCTTTTTTAATCCACATAAGTTTGGTTTTAATTTTCAAATATAAAAAAGGCGCTTCATATTTGAAGGGCCTTTATCGAAAAAGATTTTAAAATGTCTTATTTAAGAACTTTTACTGTGTTTGAAGCACCATTAATAGTTACCTGTAACAAGTAAGAACCAGAAGCAAGATCACCCATGTTTATAGATGGAGAAATTGTTCCAGGATTAGATTGAAGAACAATAGCGTCCTAAACGTTTAAAAAAGAGAACGGTAATTTTGTTCCACAAAGTTATCTTTGTAGTGCAATACAAAAAGCACCTTTCTCTGATGATAAATATAACCTTGTTTTCTCAAATAATCTCTAAATTAGATAGTTCAAAGTTCAAAA
>Ga0256845_1003161_pt1 | contig 11346 bp, 7 predicted proteins | sample RiftiametaG_FD_189101 | JGI IMG/M metagenome (GOLD analysis project Ga0256845, IMG submission 189101) | Tube worm associated microbial communities from hydrothermal vent at the East Pacific Rise, Pacific Ocean - Riftia | ecosystem: Host-associated > Annelida > Integument > Unclassified ... | reverse complement strand
CAGAATCTTTCAATGCCAAAATAAAGGCTTTTAGAGCACAGTTCAGAGGCGTGAGAAACGTAGAATTCTTCCTCTTTAGACTAACTAGAATATTTGCTTAAACACAACAATTGGTCTTGATCCCATAAAACACCATGAATTTTATTTTGTTCGCATAAAAAAAGCTTCCGAAAAATCGGAAGCTTTTTATTCTGTGGGCGCTGAGGGGTTCGAACCCCCGACCCCCTCGGTGTAAACGAGGTGCTCTGAACCAGCTGAGCTAAGCGCCCCAACTATATCGCTGTTTAAATTAGCGAGTGCAAATATAGGATAGTTTTTATATTCTTAAAAGAAAAAAGTGAAAAATTCACACAACTTCTCCAACTACAAATGTGCTTCCCCCAATATAAATAAAATCGCTGGTCGTAGCGCATATCAATGCCATTTTATAAGCTTCATCAACAGAACCGTAGGTTTCTCCTTCCAAACCATATTCATTAGCTTTTTCCTTCAATTTTATAGCATCTAATCCTCTGGGAATATTAGGTTTGCAGAAATAATAAATGGCTTTTTTTGGAAAAAAATGCAGTACAGACTCTAAATCTTTATCATTTACAAAACCCAAAACAATATGAAGCCTGTGATATTTTTGCTTTAATACCTGCTCCATAACTATTGATAAACCTTCTTTATTATGTGCCGTATCACAAACAACAAGTGGATTTTCTTGAAGTATTTGCCACCTGCCCATTAACCCCGTATTCTGAACCACTCTTTTTAACCCCTTTTTTATATGGTCTTCATTTACTTTAAATTTTTTTAATTCTTTTAAAGTGGCCACTACTCCTTTTACATTTTTAGATTGGTAATTTCCTAAAAGTGAGGTTTTATACTCGGTTTTAATTTCGGTACTGGCAAAAACAATTTTAGTGTTTTTATCTTTGGCAATATTTTTGAATAGCTTGGCATTCTCTTCTTGGTATTCACTAATGATTACTGAAACACCATTCTTTATAATCCCTCCTTTTTCTAATGTTATCTTTTCCAACGTGTCGCCAAGCAGACCCATATGATCATAACCAATATTGGTGATCAAGGAGACTTCTGGAATAATAATATTGGTAGAATCCAACCGACCGCCCAAACCGACTTCAACAATGGCTATATCCACTCTCTTTTTTGCAAAATAATCAAATGCCATACCCACGGACATTTCAAAAAAGGATAGTTTATACTCTTCTAAGAAAGTCTTGTTGTTTCTAATAAAATCAGTAACGAACTTTTTACTAATGGATTTTCCATCAATCTTTATACGCTCTCTATAATCTTTTAAATGGGGCGAAGTATACAATCCGACCTTATACCCTGCTTCTTGTAGTATAGAAGCCAGCATATGGCTACTAGAGCCCTTTCCATTGGTTCCAGCAACGTGGATGCTTTTAAACTTCTTTTCTGGGTTTTTTAAATAGGTTGCAAAGGATTTTATATTGTCCAACTTTCCTGTGAAAGCGATTTCCCCTTTTTGTTGATACATTGGCAGTTGGGCAAACATCCAATCCAATGTCATTTTATAAGTCATATACTACTCGCCCAATTTAAAATTGACAATTACAAAGCCTACTTGTTGACTTGGCGCATTGGAATCCAAATTCCATTTATGCAGAAATGCTGTTTTTCTTGCTGGTTCTAACAAACAGCTACTATTATTGGTTGTTCCACGCACACCTGGAGTAGCACTTATTACCTTTCCATTTTTATCCACAACAATTTTTACAACAACCCTACCTTCTTGATTGCATTCTTGCTGTACTTTTCCTTTGCTTACTAAAGACCTGCCATTAAGTCCATAGCCTCCGGTTCCATTTCCAGAACCAGGACTTCCATAATAACTTGTAGCATAAGGGTCACCATCTGGCTGTCCTTTATCCCCGTCCTTATCATCATCACCTTCACTTCCAGAAGCTGTACCATCAGAATTATTAAGTCCACCCATTAAAGCATCTAGTTTATTTTTCTTTGCTTCTTGTTCGTTTTTTAATCTTTCCTCAGCATCACTTTTTTCTTTAGCCTTTCTTTCAGCTTCTGCTTGTGCTTTTTTTACAGCAGCATCAGCTTTACGTTTTGCCTCTTGTTGTTGCTTTATTAAGATGGATTCTTCACTTTCTTGAGTCAAAACTTTTTCTGTAGGCTGGTTGTCCACAATTTCTTCTTTAGGGACTTCTTCCTGCATCTCTTCTACCCGTTCCTCTTTCGGAGCAAGTTCTACTGGCGTATTATTGGGTTGTGATTGGATTTTCTCTTTGGGTTGCACCCTGCCACTACCAAAATTAGTAGTGCCAAAATTCACAGAAATCCCATTTTCAATTGGAGGATCCATATAAGTAAGTCCTATATAAAAAAGCAATAGCAACAATGCACTTAACAAAGCTGTTGTAAGTGTAAAGGATTTTTTCTCGTGTCTCGTGTTTAAAAATGCCATTATTGGGGTCGCACCGCCAAAATAAGCTTGTAATTGTTTCTATTGGCAATGTCCATAACGTGTACTGCCTCTTTTATGGCCACGTTCTCTTCTGCCCTAAGAATAATGGTAGGCTTCTCTTGTCCTTCCAGTGCTTTTTTTAATTCAATTTCAATATATTCTGCGTTAATTCTTTGATTGTTCACAAAATACTCCAAGTCTTTATTAATGCTTACTGAAACATTTTGTGTATTGGTTGATTTTCCTCTCGCTTTTGGCAATAACAAATCCAAGGCATTTGGAGCATTGGATGTCAGCATAAAAAAGACCAACAACAAGAAAACTATATCTGTCATTGATGACATGCTAAAGTCTGGGCTTACCTTATTTCTTCCTTTTAATTTCATGGTGTTTGAATTAAAGAGGTTCGTTCAATAAATCAAGGAAATCAACTGCATTGGCTTCCATTTTATGGATAACCTTATCTGTTCTGTTTACCAAGTGGTTATAGCCAATATAGGCTATAATACCAACTACCAAACCAGCAGCTGTTGTAGTCATGGCCGTATATATACCACTTGCCAAAACACCCATTTCTGCTTGTCCGCCACTACTTGCCATTTCATGAAATGCCAATATCATACCAATCACCGTGCCCAAGAAACCTATCATGGGAGCAGCACCGGCAACTGTGGCCAATATGCTTACATTTTTTTCAAGTTTGTATACCTCTAAAGTTCCAGCATTTTCTATTGCTGTATTTATATCATCCAAAGGTTTCCCAATTCTAGAGATTCCTTTTTCCGTTAACCTTGCTACGGGAGAATCAGTTTGGGCACATAATATTTTTGCTGCATCCAATTTTCCGTTCATTACATGGTCACGGATTTGGTTCATGAAATTTTCATCAATTTTTGATGCTGCTTTTATAGCAAAAACCCTTTCAAAATAGATATACAGTGCAACAAACAAAAGCACAAACAATATCGATATAATGATGATACTACCTGCACCTCCATTTACTATTAAATCAACAACCGATAAGGTTTTTTCTTCAGATAGTGCATCGCCCAACTGGGCTTCATCTGTTAGGTCTTGAAACAATGACATATTTTATCTTATTAAAGTTGCCTTAATAACGATCTAATATCGATTAAATTATGTGGTTAAATAAAATTTCGGATTAAAACAAAACATACGGCCCCGGCCAAGAATCCAACCAGTGCCAACCATGCTATTTTTTTAAAGTACCAAAAGAAATCTATTTTCTCCATTCCCATGGCAACTACACCTGCCGCAGAGCCAATAATCAATATACTTCCTCCTGTACCAGCAGAGTATGCTATAAAATGCCAAAGTGGATTATCCAATCCTTCCGTAAACATTCCCAAACTCGCTGCAACAAGTGGTACATTATCTATAACAGCAGAGCCAACCCCCAATAAAATAATCACTACATCTGAAACTTGGGTTCCAACCAATTCTGACCCTAACAATGGTATGCTATCTTTCAATGAATCTGCAAAACCAAATAAAATTCCTAAAGATTCCAAAGCGGCAACAGCCATTAATATTCCCAAAAAGAAAAGAATACTGGGCAATTCTATTTTTGACAGCGAATGGTGCACAGCACTATGGTGTGCATTATCATCACTATCCCCATCCACGCTGGATATACTAAACTTTGAACTACTATATATTTCAGCAAAAGCAGCAACAACAGCCAAAGAAAGCATCATTCCCACATAAGGAGGCAAATGGGTGACTGTCTTAAATACAGGGACAAAAACTATGGCTCCCAATCCTAAATAAAGCATGGTAGCACCAAAACGATGTTTATCACCTTCCTCCTCTTCAACATCAATTTCACCTTTAAAGGCTGGCAAACGTGAAGCTATAAATGTTGGGACAATCATACATACTAAAGAAGGCAATAATAAATATCCTATTAATTTACCTGTGGACACCTTATCCCCTATCCATAACATGGTTGTGGTCACATCACCTATTGGTGACCAAGCCCCTCCAGCATTTGCTGCTATTATGATAAGACCTGTATACCATATTCTATCTTCTCTTTTTCTAACAATTTTCTGAAGTATAGAAATCAATACTATAGTTGCTGTAAGATTATCTATAATGGCAGACAACAAAAAGGCTAAAAAAGCAAAAATCCATAATATCTTACTTTTACTCCTTGTTTTTATAAATGACTTTATTGTGTGAAAACCATTGAAATAATCAATAATCTCCACAATGGTCATAGCTCCTAAAAGGAATACCAATATCTCTTGGGTTTTCCCTAGATGATGCAAAAGGGTTTCTTCTAACAAATGCATCCGTCCTTCATGTTTCAAATTCTCGTACCCTTCAACCAATACATGTTTGGATGAATCAAACCAAGTGTTAAAATCATCTATTCCAAATGCCATAAAGGCCCACATAATGGCCATCATGGCCAATGCAGGAATAAGCTTGTCTATTTTAATGTTATGCTCTAAAGTTATTGCCAAATAACCTGCTACAAAAATTATAATTAATATCGTCTCCATTATGTTCAAAATCGATTTTTCTAGTTAGTTTTCAATTAAAAATTGATTGGACTCATTATTGGTTAAAGATATTTAAAATTGCCTTTTAAACAACATTCTTGAATATTAAAAATCAAAAAATAATCCCTGCACATAAGGTAATACATTTCACATAATATAGAATAAACATATCTTTGTGCATTGACACATAATATCTTTCTACTATGGACTTTACTCTTTCAGAAGAACAACTCATGATTCAACAAGCTGCAAGAGATTTTGCGCAAAATGAACTACTCCCTGGTGTTGTAGAACGTGATGATGCTCAAAAATTCCCTGCAGAACAGGTAAAAAAAATGGGGGAATTGGGTTTTTTAGGAATGATGGTCAGCCCAAAATATGGTGGAAGCGGGCTGGATACAGTTTCCTATGCCATTGTCATGGAAGAACTTTCCAAGATTGATGCTTCTGCTTCTGTTGTAGTTTCCGTAAACAACTCATTGGTCTGTTGGGGGCTTGAAGCTTATGGAAATGAAGCGCAAAAAGAAAAATATTTAACTAAACTAGCCAGTGGAGAAGTTATTGGCGCATTTTGTTTATCTGAACCAGAAGCTGGGAGCGATGCCACCTCACAAAAAACAACCGCCATAGACAAGGGTGACCATTATATTTTAAACGGAACCAAAAACTGGATTACTAATGGAAATACCGCTTCCACTTATCTAGTAATTGCCCAAACTGATATTGAAAAAGGACACAAAGGCATAAATGTACTTATTGTAGAAAAAGGAATGCCCGGTTTTGTAATCGGCCCCAAAGAAAACAAGTTGGGAATTAGAGGAAGTGACACGCATTCTTTAATCTTCAATGATGTCAAAGTACCCAAAGAAAATAGAATAGGAGATGGTGGTTTTGGCTTTAAATTCGCCATGAAAACTTTAGCTGGTGGCCGTATAGGTATAGCAGCACAAGCATTGGGAATTGCTGCTGGCGCATATGAACTGGCGTTAAAATACTCTAAAGAGAGAAAAACATTTGGAACAGAAATATGCAACCACCAAGCCATTGCATTTAAATTAGCAGATATGCATACCAAGATTGAAGCCGCAAGACATTTGGTATACAAATCTGCTTGGGACAAAGACAATGGGAACAACTACGACCTATCCAGTGCCATGGCAAAATTATACGCTTCTGAAGTTGCCATGGAAACCTCCATTGAAGCTGTACAGATACATGGTGGAAATGGGTTTGTAAAAGACTATCATGTAGAACGATTAATGCGAGATGCAAAAATCACCCAGATTTATGAAGGTACGTCGGAAATTCAAAAAATAGTGATTTCAAGAAGCATTATCAAGAAATAAAATTCAATACCCCCTAATAGTATTAGGGGGTATTTGATGAAATAGTCAAATTTTAAATATTTTTTGATAAAATATTAGGGCAAGACTCCTAAATTTTGATGTTTTAACATGAAACCCCCGTTAATCTAATAGACTTAACCCATACACCCTCTCCTTTTTATCATAATCTCAAATTAGCTTCTTCAAAAAAATGAAAATGAATATTTTTTAATAATATATTCCAAACGCCTCTTTTTTTGTTACATTATGCTCAATGGAGTGTATATAATGCATAGAAAATGATATTTTTGAGAAAATACCATATTTTATGAAGTTGAGAAAACAAGGGCTGTATTTGCCAGAATTTGAGCACGACAACTGTGGAGCAGGATTTATCTGTAGTCTTAAAGGAGAAAAGTCAAATGACATTATCCATAAGGCTTTAGAAATATTAGATAAATTAGAACACAGGGGAGCAGTAAGTGCTGATGGAAAAACTGGAGATGGAGCAGGTATTCTAGTAGATATCCCACATGACTTTTTTAATAAAGTTTGTGATTTTGATTTACCAAAACCAAGTTCTTATGCCGTTGCAAATGTTTTTCTTCCACAGAAAGAAAACCAAAGAGATTATTGTATTACAATTTTTGAAGAAAATATAAAAAAACAAGGTCTAAAATTATTGGGATGGAGAAACGTTCCCATCAATAAATCTATTCCTGGAAAAATTGCAGCAGAAACCGAGCCTTTTGTAAAACAAGTTTTCATTACTACAGAGAATGACAAGCAAGATTCCTTTGATTTTAATTTAAAGTTATTTATTGCTCGCAAAGTAACAGAGCATAAAATCACAAAGTCTAAGTTATCCGAGAGTCAATTCTTTTACGTCCCTAGTTTATCAACAAAAATTATCATTTTCAAAGGGTTGTTAATGCCTAATGATATTAAATTATACTATAAGGATTTAATGGATTCTAGAGTTGTGACAAGATTGGCTTTGGTACACCAAAGGTTCTCTACCAACACTTTCCCAACTTGGGATTTAGCCCAACCATTTAGATATATGTGCCATAATGGTGAAATAAACACATTAAGAGGCAATGTCTCAAGAATGCGCTCAAGGGAAGAACTTTTAAAAAGTGATTGGTTTGGTGATGAAATAAAAAACATACTTCCTATTATTTTGCCTGGCAAATCGGATTCTGCCACCATGGATATGGTAGTGGAACTTTTATTAATGACTGGGCGTTCTTTACCAGAAGTCATGATGATATTAGTGCCTGAAGCTTGGGAGAAAAATACTGAAATGTCAGAAGCCAAAAGAGCTTTCTACGAATACAACTCTTGCTTAATGGAGCCATGGGATGGTCCAGCATCGGTACCTTTTACAGACGGCAACTATATAGGTGCTGTTCTAGACAGAAACGGATTAAGACCTTCTAGATATACCCTTACTAAGGATGGTTATGTAATAATGTCCTCAGAAACGGGAGTTGTGGACATTGCACCAGAAAATGTAGAATTCCATGGAAGATTGGAGCCGGGAAAAATGTTTTTGGTCAATATGGAAGAGGGTCGCATTGTAAATGATGAGGAAGTAAAAGAAAAGATAGCCAAACAACATCCTTACAAAAAGTGGCTAGACGCCAATTTAGTACACCTAAAAGATATTCCCTATAATGACTGCCCTCTTTTTCTAGGTGAAGAATCTTTGGAGAAAAGAAAAGCAGCTTTTGGATATACCTTGGAAGATATCAACACTATAATTCTTCCAATGGGGAAAAGTGCCAAGGAACCTATTGGTTCAATGGGGTCTGACACCCCAATAGCTATATTGTCTGATCGTCCTCAATTGATTTACAATTATTTTAAACAATTGTTTGCACAAGTGACCAACCCTCCTTTGGATGGTATTCGTGAAGAATTGATTACAGACATTAGCTTAACATTAGGGAGCGACCATAATATTTTTAAAACAACAGAACTACATTGTCGAAAATTAAAAATTCAAAACCCAGTAATCTCTAAAGAGGATTTGGACAAAATAAAAAATTATGACGCCAGTCCAGATTATAAAGTGTTATCCATTCCTATTTTATATGATATTGCCAAAGGAAACAACGGCTTGGAAGATGCACTTGAGTCTATTTTGGATCAAGCAGCAAAAGCAATAGATGAAGAAACCAATATTATTATTCTTTCTGATAGGAATATAAGCAAAGACAAAGCTCCTATACCAGCTTTATTAGCTTGTTCTTATATTAACAGTGGGCTACAATTATTGGGGAAGCGTTCCAAACTAAGCATTATTATTGAGTCAGCCGAACCAAGAGAAGTACATCATTTTGCATTACTGTTCGGTTTTGGGGCAAGTGCCATAAACCCATACTTGGTAAATGAAATCATTGGCGAACAAATTGAAGAACATGACATTACAGAATTCACCTTTGATGAAGCCATTAAAAATTACAACAAAGCAATTGGAAAAGGCATTCTTAAAGTAATGAATAAAATAGGGATTTCTACCCTAAACTCTTATAGAGGCTCTCAATTGTTTGAATGTATTGGAATAAACACCAAAACAGTTGAAAAATATTTCCCAAATACTCCAACAAGAATACAAGGGAACGGTCTTTATGAAATAGAAAAAGAAATATCCAAACGCCACAAAAAAGCATTTAAGGAACAAGAAATATCTGCAAACATGGATTTGGAGATAGGAGGACAGTATAGATGGAGAAGAAATGGAGAAAAACATTTATTCAACCCACTGACCGTAGCAAAATTGCAAAAAGCAGTGAGGAGCAATGAGCCTGAAACCTATAAGGAATATGCTAAATTGGTAAATGAGCAGTCCAAAAATCTAATGACCATAAGAGGATTGTTTGAGTTTTCTAATTACGACCCAATCCCAATTGAAGAAGTAGAACCTTGGACAGAAATTGTGAAAAGGTTTAAAACTGGCGCCATGTCCTATGGCTCCATTAGTAAGGAAGCCCATGAAAATTTAGCCATTGCCATGAACAGAATTGGAGGGAAAAGTAATTCTGGTGAAGGTGGTGAGGATGCTGAACGTTTTTACAAAAATCAAACTGGGGATTGGAGAAATAGCGCCATTAAGCAAGTGGCCTCTGGAAGGTTTGGAGTGACTTCCAATTATCTGACTAGCGCTAAGGAAATACAGATTAAAATGGCCCAAGGTGCCAAACCAGGTGAGGGCGGGCAACTGCCTGGACCTAAGGTAAACCCTGCCATTGCGAAAACCAGAAATTCAACACCTTATGTAGGGTTAATTTCCCCACCTCCGCATCACGATATCTATTCCATTGAAGATTTATCTCAATTAATCTTTGATTTAAAATCAGCAAATAGAAAAGCAAGAATCAATGTGAAATTAGTATCAGAAGTAGGAGTAGGAACCGTTGCAGCAGGTGTTGCCAAAGCCAAAGCAGATGTAATATTAATTTCTGGTTTTGATGGTGGCACCGGAGCATCACCTTTGACATCATTAAAGCATGCAGGTCTACCATGGGAACTGGGAATTGCCGAGGCACAACAAACCCTTGTCCTCAATGACTTAAGAAACAGAATAGTATTGGAGTGTGACGGACAATTGAAAACTGGTAGAGATGTAGCCATTGCCTGTTTATTGGGCGCGGAAGAATTTGGTTTTGCAACTGCACCATTAGTGGCATCAGGATGTATTATGATGCGTGTATGCCATTTAAATACATGCCCCGTAGGTATTGCGACCCAAAATCCAGAGCTAAGAAAAAAATTCAAGGGAAAACCAGAACACATAGTAAACTACATGTACTTTGTTGCTCAAGAACTTCGTGAAATTATGGCGCAGTTGGGCTTCAAGACCATCAATGAGATGGTTGGGCAAGTTCAAAAATTGGATCGCAAAAAAGCATTGGAACATTACAAAGCTGCCGGCATTGATCTATCGCCAATATTATACCAAGTGGATGTCCCAAGTGGAACCAAATTATACAATACAGAAAAACAAGAACACGATGTATTTAATTCAATAGAATTTGACATTATTGAACAAGCACACCCTGCACTTTTTAGAAAAGAAAAAATAACATTGGACTTTCCTATCTGCAATACAGATAGAACTATTGGAGCAATCATAAGTAATGAGATTTCAAAAATTTATGGTGCAGAAGGTTTGCCAGAAAATACCCTAAGATTGAATTTTACAGGTTCTGCTGGGCAAAGTTTTGGAGGTTTTGCCACCAAAGGACTAACCATGATAGTCAATGGAAATACTAATGACTATTTAGGCAAAGGTCTTTCTGGAGCTAAATTAATTATAAAGGTACCTGACAAATCTACCCTTAAACCAGAAGACAATGTAATTACAGGAAACGTTACGCTCTATGGTGCAACCGCTGGGGAGGTATATATAAATGGTAAGGCCGGCGAAAGATTCTGTGTAAGAAATTCTGGTGCTAAAGCTGTAGTAGAAGGCATAGGAGATCATGGGTGTGAATATATGACTGGAGGGATTGCAGTAATATTAGGAAAAGTCGGTAGGAATTTTGGCGCAGGAATGAGCGGCGGTATTGCTTATGTTTATGATGAAGCCGGCACTTTTGAAAAAAACTGCAATATGGAAGCTTTGAATCTTTTAGCAGTTGATGAGGACAATGATATTGCACAGTTAAAAGAATTGATAGAAAATCATTACAATACCACATTAAGCCCGTTGGCACAACGAATATTAGAAGATTGGGAAGAATGCCTGCCTAAATTTGTTAAAGTATTCCCAGAGGAATACAAACAAGCATTGATTAGGTTAGAAAAAGAAAAATTGGAAACTATATAAGTAGACTATGGGAAAGATTACAGGATTTATGGAGTTTGACAGAGAGATAGAAAAATATGCTCCCGTTAAAAAACGTATAAAAAATTACAAAGAGTTTACTCTTCCAATGAAAGAAAAAGAGCTTAAAGACCAAGGAGCTCGTTGTATGGATTGTGGCGTTCCTTTTTGTCATAGTGGATGCCCTTTAGGCAACCT
>Ga0256845_1003160_pt1 | contig 11348 bp, 16 predicted proteins | sample RiftiametaG_FD_189101 | JGI IMG/M metagenome (GOLD analysis project Ga0256845, IMG submission 189101) | Tube worm associated microbial communities from hydrothermal vent at the East Pacific Rise, Pacific Ocean - Riftia | ecosystem: Host-associated > Annelida > Integument > Unclassified ... | reverse complement strand
CACCATGATAGATGTCGCAGCGTTGCGGATACGTTTGTATTCCTGTGACTATATAGACACCGGTTTTTACTTTCGTTGCGTCCATTTTCAGCCCTCCATCAGCCCCGGTCGGGACGGGTTAATTAATCACGCAATCAGCGCGCCAAGCCCTCGCAACGTGCGCTGCGGGGGCTGTGTGCGATGACTACTGTGATATGATGATACCAGCGTCCCAGCAGATTTGCTCGACGAGCCGTCGAGCGTTAGCTATCGCGGTTGATACGCTGTAATCGTGACTGACTACAGCCTGATACAATGACGTCATATCGACGTCGCAATAGATAGCCGCGGCGTGCACTGCCTTTGGCAATGACCAGTTCTGATTTGTGTTTGTGTTCATTTTCATTTTTAAGCTCCTTTTGCCCCGCTCCCGGGACTTGGTTTTTATCACTCTATTTTGAGTATATACTATTAGACGTATTATGTCAAGTTATTTTTGAATTATTTTCAATTATTTTTAACTTTTTTTTATAGTGAAATTAGTTGTTGCAATACTTGTTAGATTGGTATAAGTTAGGACTATGGATAATAACGTAAAAGCTAAAGTTAGGTGTGAATAACAAATGGGGCGTAAAAAGAGGACATACACGGTTGATAGCGGACTAACAGCGATAATCCCGAGAGGGCGCCCGCCGGCGATAATAACTAAGCACCGTAAGACGGCATTGCTGCAGGTTACAGAGCGACTGCCTGAGCTAGTAGACTGTGTCTATGCGTATATTAATAATCCAGCTGAGCCGGCGTATCAACGCGCGCAGATAGCCATGCAGGTGCTGAGCAAATTAATCCCAACACAATCGGTCGTAGCGATGATGCATCAGACGCAGGATACCGGGGCGATGGGTAGCCTGACAGATGCGGAGCTGGTTGAGCGTGTTGAGCAGATAGTCCAGCAGTATCGGGCTGCGGGGGCGGGGCGATAGGATTAGTGATAGGATAGAGAGGGCGGGTAATATGACAGACGTTAATATAGATACAATGTGCGATAATCAGTCCGGGACAGACCCGATAATCGGCGATAGAGTAGTGGATATTGATACATACTGCACTAACTGCGGTAGCTACACCACATATAGAGTACCGGTAGGTGATGATGGATTGGCGATTACACGCAGATTGAGCCCGGTTGAGTGTGAGAGTTGTCGTTATCGTGGTTGTTTAGTGCCGCGATATAGTGGCTACACGCCCAGGATTAGCCTGGACGCCAACAATCCGGCATACACTGGCTACAATCGGGGGCTAGGTCGTTATGTGCATGGCAAGTCCCATGATAGGCAGCTGTGCAAGCAGATGGGAGTTGAGCATATATGTTAGATTACGGTATGACATGGAGCGGGGCGCCGGGAGCGGTGGGATATAATAGAGATGATGTGTCGGTGTCGGGGCTGTGTGCCGCTAGAGATGATAATATGCCCCCGTGTGCAGGGGGGGCTGATAATGCGCAGGGGGGGTCTGTGTGCAGGTGGTGGCTGTCGTGGTCGTGGATACCCCCGTTCACCCCTGAGCGATATGGGTTCCCTTCTTATTGGAATAAAGCTTGCCTGACACGCCGAGAAAAAATTGGGGGTATACAATGCGAGGGATAAAAGGGATATTAAAGGAGTTGTTTGGGGGAAGGGTTGAAGGCGGGAAGGATGAGTTGATAGGGGAATTGGAAGAGTATTACCGATTGAGCAAGGCGTCGCGCGAGCGAGTAAGTGTAGGTAGCGGGAAGCACCCGTTGTGGAAGAAGTTCAGGGATTACTACCATGGGAATGTATGGGGGAAGTATCGGGAGCACCACGAGAAGGGGTTAAAGGAGCCTGTCATAAATCGGACGTGGAGTATAGTGGAGACGATAGTTCCTCATTTAATGCAGACGCGGCCACGCCCGTCAGTAATAGCGAGGGGTCGCGGTGATGAGGCAGTGGCGGAGCAGTTGAGGTTGCTGTTTGATTTCACGGAATATATTAACAACTTTCCGATGGAAATGATAAAGGTGTTTAAGCAGGGCGTTCTTGTCGGGACGTCGTTTCTGAAGGTTGGCTGGGACGAGGATCTTGACCACGGTGAGGGGTGGCTGTCTTTGCGCCATGTGAATGTGGATGATATATATGTCGATCCAAACGCAACGGATGTGTCTGACGCCCGGTGGCTGATTCATGAACGGTATCTTAGTATGGACGAAATACGTGAGGCTATGCCGTGGGTGAGCGAGGCTGAACTAGTCGATATTGCCGGGACGGGCGGAGTTACCAGGGTTATGTCTACCGATGGGAAAACACTGAGTGATTATGAAAGTGAAAGCGAAACCCATAAAGGATTAAGGGTTCTGGAATATTATTTGCGGGTCAGGGAGAAAGTGCCCGCTGAAGTAACTCAGGTTGAAGTCGTCGATAAAGATGGACTGGCGGTTCTGGATGAGTTCGGGAATCCGCAGATTGAAGAAAAGGTTATTAAAGAAGAACTGAAGTATAAAGGCGGTATTATAATACGTGTTCTGAATGGGAAAATCTTGCCCAGTGAGGACGGAAACCTGTTTGAAGAAAATGTGTTTGATGACTTCCCGTTCGTGCGGTGGGTGGCTAATCAGGATGAAGCACGGTTCTGGGGCGTTAGTGATGTTATGAATATTATCCCAATTCAGGATATCGTCGATTCTTCAATGGATATATATATTAATTCGGCGCTTACAGGAATGTCGTCGATGGTCTCTGATAGCTCTATGCTTGACCATAAACAGATTACCAATGCCCCAAATCAACTTATCCTGCTTGAAAAAGGAGCTTCGTTGCATAGATTGCCCCCTGCTCAGGTTCCTGATGGTGTGAACGCTTCAACACAAATCGCCCGGCAGGAAATAGAAGATGTCTCAGGTGTGAATGACGCTCTCATGGGAAGACGCCTTGAAGGGATTGAAGCCGCCGCCGCAATCGAAATGGTTAAAGAATCGGCGCTGACTAGAATCTCTCTTAAAGAAACTTACACCGCTTCGTTTATGGAACGTATCGGAAGATTGCTCCTAAATGGGTTTAATACGTTTCTGGTCGGCGATGAACGACTGCTGAAAATAACAACTCATGACGGAACACAGCAGATGGTTGACGTCGGGCAAATTGACTTTTCGTCGCTTGATTATGACGTGCGGTGTGTCCCGGGAAGCGGTATGCATATGGGGAAAGCACGCCTGAGGGCTTGGGCTTTCGACTTATATAATGCTAAAGCTATAGATAGAACGGCACTGCTTGAACTAAGCGGTATCCCTGACTATGAAGCTATCTTGAATAGAATGGATAGAACCGATATGCTTCAGTCAATCGCTAAGGCTTCGCCTGAGGTCTTTCAACAGGTCGTCGCGTATGGTCAACAGTTAATGGAGGCACAGAATGGTCAACAAAATCCAAATCCCCAATACTGACGCCGATGGGCGTAATGTTGAGGTGGATAAAAAAGAGTATGTGAAATACCTTAAATCTCTTAAACCTACAGAGATACGGTCGAAGTTCAGGAACAGAGTCCCAACAAATGTGGAACATGCTGAACTGGTGAGTAGTGAGTTCTTCCGGCGTTTTCACCAAGAAGAAGGACGGTTCGTCGTGAATAAAGAAGAACCGCAGAAACCGGTAGAAAAGCCGGTAGAGAAAGAGGTTGTAAATGACGAAAGCAATGAAGCTATACAAGAAGTGGAGACTGACGAAACAGGGGAAGAAGCTGTCGAAGAAAATAGCTGATTCTCTAAGAGGGGCGTGATATGAGTAAAACAGGAGAAAAGTTAAGAGAGTATTATAAAAAAATCCGGGAGAAGCGTAAAGATCGTCCTCCGGGGAAACAGTATCAGGAGTATGCTACATATACAAGAAGTCTCGGCGAGAAGTTGCGCGACTATGTTCAAGACCCTACAGGGATAAAACGTAACCTTGAAGAGCTCTTTTATAACGAGGCTAAGAAAGCCCGCGCAGAAGCTATTAAAATGCTTAAGAAAGCGTATAACTCTCCGGTCGGCGTTTCGATAAGAGACTACGCAGCAAATGCTCCTCAATACGCCGCCGATGTGGCAGGGAATGTTAAGTCGGCTGTTATGGACGCTTATAACTCCCCTGCCGGGCAGTCTGTTAAAGAAGCTGTTGTAAACGCCCCAAGTGATATTGCGAACTTCGCAGGCGATGTCGCAACAGGCGTCGGCGATTATACCGATATGATCGCACAGAGGATTCAGGAAGCTCAGGATCAAGAACGAGAAAATATAATCAATGAGCTTGTTACTAAATACCCGAATTACCCGAGGAGTTACTTTGATAATTATAGCCTTGGCGATTTGAAAAAGACCCGGGCTAAAACAGAACGATACTATGCATATCAAAATCGACACCAATACAAGCCGCGGAACGTGCCTGATTCACAATCTGGAAATCTTGCAGAAACAATAGCAAGAGTGGCAAGAATCCTTGACCCTGATAAGTTTAAGTTTGACGAAAAAGAAAACTTTTAATAAGGAGAATTACATATGGAAGAATTAAGTTCAACCGATTTAGAGGAACTCTCAGAATCAGATTTAGAGTCAACCGAAAATGAGGAAACTGTTGATGATGGTCAATCCGAGGAATCGGAAACCGTCGCTGTAGAGTTTGTAGAGGGGGAGTCATGGGAATTGCCCCCTGAGCTGGCAAGCCAACTGCTTGATGATTCCGGTAACCTAACCGAAATCGGTAATAAGTTTCGGGAGCATATGATGAGAGATAAAGACTACCGGCAGAAAACGCAGAGCTTAGCACAACAGCGCAAAGACCTTGAAAGGATTATGGCGGATACGAAAGATAACGCCGCCGATCTTGCACGTCAACGTAAAGAGCTTGAACCGCTTATTGCGATTGATAATATGGCAAAACAGAACAGTCAGTTCAAAACCGCCATGAATCAAGTTATCGGTGAATACTTTCAAGGGGTAAATTATGACCCGAGATCAAACGAACCCGTGCATGATGAGCGTGTAGACGCAATGATTGCTCAAGTTGCGAAAACAACGTTCACTAGCAAATGGGATACTTTGGTGAAGGCATACCCAAGTCTGAACAATGACGTGTCGTTTAATAAGCTTGTCGATTACCTAGAGAATAAAAATGTTCTCACCAGTGTTGACCTTGCTTCGGAAATTGACGCCGCAGCGAAAGTTCTCTTCTTTAACGAAATGATGAAAGAGGCAAGTAAAAAGAATGCTAAAACAGCGGCGAAAACTTTTAAGGCACGGAAAAGCGCTCAAGGGATTAAACGCTCAGGCGGTATTAAACCCCCGGAGAAAAGAAAATCCCTTGCTGATATTGTTCGGGAAATGGACGAGTCCGATAATCCGGACGCTGAAGCTGAAAAGATATTTGCAAAACTAGGAGGATAATATGGCGTTAATAGAACAACTAGACGCAATAACTCAGGAATACGTTATTCCTGCGTTAAAGGATAATGTTTTTAAAAAAGAAGGAACGGTGTTTGACCGTATTAAAAAGAAAGTTGACGGCGGAACAGAAATCCGTGTGCCATTGCTGTATGATACAGGAACGGTCGGAACGTATCAGGGATATGATGTTCTTGATACATCGCCGAAAACTATCATTACTGCCGCTACATATCAGTTTAAACAGTATTATGCTAATATGACGCTCTCAGGTATTGAACGTGCTAAAAACTCAGGCAAAGCAGCGATTATTAAATATGTCGATTCTTTGTCGAAAGTCGCTATTAAGTCGCTTCGGCGAAAACTGCAAATTGATATTTGGCGTGGTAATCGAACCGATGATACTGATATTGCAAATGGTGTTGCTGCGGTCGGTAGTGCTGATCGCCTTGATGGTCTTAACTTTGTTACCGATACAGGTCATGCCTCAACATCATACGGCGGGATAACAAGCACGCTTATGTCAACATGGAAACCTAAATTGACTAATGTTTCAGGCACATTTAGTTTCGATGACTTTGACTCTATGGTTACTGCAATAACCATGGACGGCGCTACGCCGAAAGCAGCGTATACGAATAAATATGTATTTAATTCGATACGTAAGAAACTTCGCCCCGGTGAACAGTATACAGGCGGCGGGAAACAGGAAACCGGTGGAACGTCTTTTATCGTTTCCGGAGTCCCCGTTTACGCAGACCCGTATATAGAAGGCACCGGTGTAGGAACTCAGGATAGTGAAATCTATATTCTTCCTGATGATAGTATTGAAATCCGGGTCATGTCGTCTGGGAACTTTGAAGCAACCGAGTGGATGAGACCGTCAAATCAGGACGCTCTAATAAAGCAGATTACAGTATACCTGAATCTTATCACCGATAACCGCCGAGCCGTTGGTCGGTTATATAATATTGACCCGGCGTAAGGAGTAGATTATGGCAACAACAACGTTTAAGAAATCAAATCAGGCACACGCCCCGAATATAGACTTGACCTATGATTCAAGCTCTATCCCCGGCGGTTGCCCGGCAGGAACAATCGTTAAAGGATATGATAATTACAATATCCCGAATCAGCTTGTTCTTTGTAAAGTAGGAACTGGCGGTTGGAGTGCAGGACATTGTCTTGTGTTAACTGCTCCAAGCGGAGTTTTGACCGCAACAAAAGTCGGTGCAAATGCGCTACTGAGTTCAACAGCCCCTCAGGCTGGTATTGGATTCGGCGTAAATGACGCTACTGCAACAAATTACGCATGGGTTCAGATAAGCGGTTATGTGGTTGACGCTGTTATGGCGTCAAGTGAAAGCCACGTTGCCGGTGAAGCTGTTATTACGTCAGGAACAGCAGGCGCCCTTGATGACTGGGACGGGTCTTCTACAACGAAAATCGTGCCCCGGTGTATCGCCGCTGAATCCGCAACGTCAGCAACAATAGACTTGCTTTTGAATATCTAAGTTTGTGGGTGGGGTTTATCCTCACCCTCAATTTTAAAGGAGAAATTATGGCTGCTACAATAACAAAATTAGGTGAAGCCCGGATTAAAAATAATGAAGTTGAACTCTATACAATTACTCATGACGGGAGCGATACTTCTGCAACGTTTACATCCGGACGGGCGGTTAAAGGTGTAATCGGTGTAACATCGTTTGCACAGTCCGGGACAACGGTAACGGCGACTTTCGCCGCAGGAACAAATACGCAGACAAGCACAATAATGGTTCTGTTTTAAGGTGGACGTATGAATAATGCAAATAGATTTTATTCGACATCGTATGTCGTTTCTTCTGAAATAACCGGTGATGGGAATACGACTCTTATCGCTTCGCCCGGAGCAGGGAAACGTATTGTCATTGAGAAGTTGTCGTCTGAATTGGTGAATACCGATACAGGTGCGATACTGACAATCTCAGATGGGACAACGACATTTACGAAACGGCGATTAAGCACGATCGGAATTGAGAAGGCGCTTGAAGCAACCTATGACGCCGATAATTGGCAGTGCGCTTTAGATTCTGCATTGACCGTTAATATAGCAAGCACGTCTTCAGCATGCTCATTGTATGTGTCGTGCCGTTACCACGTGGAGTAAGTTATGGGTTCATTATATGAAACAGGGAATGGAAATACAACGGTCAATAGAGATGATGTGAGTAAGTATACAAATGTTCCGCCAGGGACAGGTGTTACAATGTTCGGGACAGGGACTTCAGGAAGTCAGCTTCTTACAGAAGATGGTAAAGGATTGATTACTGAAGACACAAAAAATATTGTTCAGGAGTAATTATGGCAGATGTAAAAATATCAGCGTTGCCGACAGCAACAGATACAGCCGATGATGACGTGTTGCCTATTGTTGATACTTCAACGACAACAACAAAACAACTGGCTGTATTGGCATTCAGGAAACAGTCTCAGCCTTTGAAGTATGTGAATAAAACGGCGGATTATACATTACAGTTGACTGATAATGTAATAGTCGTTGATTCTTCTTCAGGGGCGGTAACAATAACTTTACCCGCCGCTTCTACAATCCCTGACGATGGCTGTATCCACGAATATTACATATGGCAGAAAAGCGGGTCTAATGCTGTCACAGTATCCCTCTCAGGCGCCGATACGTTCCCTCAGGGGCACAATAAGATTGTTCTTGAAGGGATAGGCGGGTTGGCTCATATCGGGGGCATGAGGGACAAATGGGGCAATATGGAGCTTGAAGAAGTCGCTGTTCAGGCACGACGGAATACTTCATGGGACGCCTCAAACTTCAGCACGTATTCTGCTATATCGTTTAATTTAACTGACAGTGAAACAAATGACAGTGCAATTAAACACGATGATTCTAATACCTCACGGATTCTATGTAAAGTCGCCGGGGCGTATACGTTCTCAGCGGACGCATGTTTCAGCAGCACGGGCGGCGGATACTGGAATACAACAATTAAAGTGCGCCTTAACGGGAGCACCGATATTGCTGGTTCTGAAGTAAGCACAGGGAATTATGGCGGTGAGGATAATTCAGCACATATAACAAACCGCAGAATAATTTTAGAGGCAGATGACTACTTAGAGCTGTTCGTTGAACACTCAGGGCTTGTCGGCTCTCTGTCTGACGCTGTATTTAATGTAAGGACAACGGCATGAAAACATATAAAGGTTGGCGTCATATGCCTGTTAAGGGTAGTATTTACGATGTGTTGCAACCAGGGGATACGGTTTTCTTTGGTCCGGGAAATCACCCCCATAAAGTAATGGGATTCGTAACAAAACTATTCCTGCCGTTGATAAGAATGTTCTCACACTCTAAGTTTCACCACGTTGTTAAATGTATAACGGTCGGGAAACGTAAGTCTGATTTTATGTTTTATTCAGTCGAACCGCCAAAAGCCAAAAGCATAGGATATAAACAGATTAAAAACCAAGGATTGATTTTAATCAGGCGCCCCATTTCTAAATTGTCTGCCGTGATGGTTGAGAAAATGCGGATATTGTGGGAATCGAAAATGCAGGGAGTAAGTTACGATGAGGGACAGTTGTTGAATATGATGTTCCATAAACTTCTTGGATTCTCAGAAGCAGAGAAAAAGCATTTTCATATATTTGAAGAAGGCAGTGCAGAACGTGTATGCAGTGTCGGGGTTGCATTACTGGATAGATACGCATTAGGGTTTGACCCTGTGCCGGGGGTTGACGTTGATTTAATAGACCCTGGAATGCTTGAACGAACGAACATGTATTATCATGTTGCATTGTGCCGAGGTGAGGATTTAATAAAAGTTTACTAAGGAGTAGAAATGAATACCTTTCAAATACTTACAGATTTGCGGAGTAGGATAACCGAGCCTACCGCCGCCCGGTGGACGGACAACTTACTACTGACACGGTTGAATACAACAGCAGATAGGATATGCGCCCGCATTGGCGGCTTGTATTCAGTGCGGAGTCTTACGGTCAATAGCGGAGATAGGACAATATCGTTACCCGCCGATTGCCATAAAGTGCATGCAGTAAAATGGAATTATATATCGTGGTCAAGTGTTACAACTGGTAATACAGAAAGCGACAGCACTAAAATAACCGTTACTGGAGATTATACAGATAGCTTTCACTTTGGATTATATATCCGTATTCAGGACGGGTCTAGTAATTGGCATACGAATAGAATAGAGCATGTTCATTATGACGGCACAAATACGTATTTATGGTGTGAAGATTTACAGCCCGCTTCTGTTTCAGGTGGTTCAATAGAGCGTGCAATGACAACATCGTCAAGTGCGGTGTTGAGTGAAATGCCGAGAGAGATATATTCGTCAATATACGGGACGACGATAACAGGCGTGCCGACACGGTATACGGTTATAGAGGATAAAATAGTTTTAGACCCCGCCCCGCCTGATGATAAAGAATACGCCGTTGAACTTCAGTATTTTAAGAATCCGCAACGATTAAAGCTATACAATTCAGGGACGGCAACGGCAACTAAAGGGAGCACAACCGTTGCAGGACAAACAACGGAGTGGTCTCATTATAAGTGCAAGACAGGGTATCAGTTTGGTATAGGATCGAATCCAGAACGGTGGTATGAAATAGAAGGCAGGAATAATTCAGATACATCTTTGATTCTGAAAAGCGCCTATGAAGAAACAACCGCAACGACATCAGAATATGTTATAGCGGCGCCGTGCGATTTTCCTGACGAATGGGTTCCTGTTCTTGTTCAGTGGGTCGCCGCTGAATGTATACTGGAAGATTCACAAGGCAACAACGCTGTATTTGCTCAACATGACAGATTAAAGCAAGAGGTTGAATCGCAGTTAATGCGGTTAAAAGCAAATAGGCTTACAGAAGATTTATACCCGCAACCTTCAGTAACGTTTGGGAGGTAATATGAATCGGCGATTTAAGTTTCACTTTTCTAAAGGTTTAAATACAATATCAGATACTTCTTTGCTTACGCCCGACACAATGTCTAAGTGTGATAACTTCCGAGTCCGTGAAGATGGCGGAGTGCAGAAAATGTTAGGTGGTAGTAAGATAAGCTCCCAGTTAAACGGCGGGGTCGGAGTCCGCAACGCACACCAATTTATGACAAGAACAGGAGCCCGTGAAGTCTTTGGAGAATGTAACGGCTCAATCCGCGATATGAGTAATAATGAAGTTTTAGAAATGAATGAATCTAATATAACAAATATGGCTCAGTGGGCGGATAAGCTTATTCTTTCTGATGGGTCTTCCAATATTGAAACAGTTCAGTATGGAGTAGAAAGTAAGATTGCTTTTACTGCTGGGTTAACTCCTGTTTCGTATGGTAAAGGAAAGGTCAGTGTAATAGGAGCTAATAAGTTTAATGAATCTATTATCAATAGTGGTAATGGATATGCGACATTGCCGTATAGGAGTGTTTGTATACATGGTAATTATTTATATTATTATTATTCAACTGGTGGGTCAGGCTCCTTATATAAATATAATTTCAATAATGGAGAGCTTGGCTCTCAGCTTTGGGGTGTTTCTATAACAATGGATGGGACGGTTCAGTCTATGTGTGCTACAGATGACTATGTTTATTTACGTCGTCCGTCTAATGTTAGAAGGTATTCTACAACTAATGGGACATATGATTCAGGGATGGGTGAAAAATCAACAGGCACGAGCACTAATTTAACTAAATGTAGTATTTATACTGATGGGAGTTATATTTATTTAGAAAATAATAATACTATCCGTCGATTTCCGTTAGATATGTCATCGAGTGATTATTTTCTGGTTGATTCTCCATCTCATCCGACACAAACATTATGTTATATAACAGGTATATATAGTAATAGATTATACTATATTCATAAAATGGCAAATATACAAATAGTGTCGTGCGATATCTCATCGT
>Ga0256845_1003159_pt1 | contig 11351 bp, 15 predicted proteins | sample RiftiametaG_FD_189101 | JGI IMG/M metagenome (GOLD analysis project Ga0256845, IMG submission 189101) | Tube worm associated microbial communities from hydrothermal vent at the East Pacific Rise, Pacific Ocean - Riftia | ecosystem: Host-associated > Annelida > Integument > Unclassified ... | reverse complement strand
TGGAATCTATACTATGAAACCTGTTAATTCTAGTAAAGATTTTGCTGATGTTAAAGCAAGAACTTATGATAAGAACTCAGCAAACTTTGTAAAGATGGCTGGTGGTAATGCAGTTGCACTTCCTTGGGGAGAAGTTTACTCAGCTCTTCAAACAGGTATGGTAAATGGTGTTGTTACAAGTAGTGCGAGTGGTAAAGATGGGAAGTTATGGGAAGTTTTGAAAAACTTTACTAAGATTGGTTATGCATACCCTCTTCAAGCAGTGACTATTAACCTTGACTACTGGAATTCTTTGAATAAAGACCAGCAATCTGCAATGCTAAAAGCGGCAAAAGAGATTGAAGCTATGCAATGGGAAGAGAGTAAAAAAGAAGACGCAGTTGCACTTAAAATGCTAGCTGACAATGGCATGAAAGTAAGTGAGCCAAGTGAAGTACTAAAATCGGAACTTGATGCGATTGGTAAAAAACTATTAGCTGAGTATTTAAAAGATGCAAAAAGTGATATCAAAAAGATTTTTGCTGAGTACAAATAGCCGTGGGTTGGTTAGAGACCCTAAATAGTAAGCTCTCCAAGGGGGGAGCTTACATCTCATCACTTCTTTTCGTCTCTCTAGTCGTTTTAGTTATGACAGAGATTATAGGGCGGTCATTTTTTGACTACTCAACTATGCTTGCTGATGAATACAGTGGATATTTTTACCTTGGAGCAGTTTTTTTTGGTTTAGCTTACACCTTTAATGAGGGTGGGCATATCAGAATCAACATAGTTACTTCAAGACTTACTAAAAACTTTCAACGTTACATAGATATATTTGCAGGAGTGCTTGCTACTTCTATATTGAGTTATGCTCTTTTTTATAGTTATCTATTTATGGAGGACTCAAAAGAGATGGAGATGCTTAGTGAAGCAGTCTCCGAAACACCTCTTTGGCTTACTCAGATTCCTATGACTGTGGGGATTACTCTGTTTGTTTTTGCTTCGTTAGTTTTTACTCTAAAAAGGATTTTTAATGATAAGTGATCCTTTAGTTTTATCTGTTGTATTGATTGGCATAATGTTCTTTTTCTTACTCAGTTCTATCTGGATAGGAGCTGCTTTGATGCTTACAGGTATCGCTGGAATGTTTTTGTTTGAACACAATTTGCCTCCTGCGATTAGCCTTTTTCAAAAAGCTGGTGATTTGTTGGCTGGGTCTATGTACGATTCTATGAATTCGTGGTCACTTGCTGCACTGCCTATGTTTATCTTGATGGGTGAGATTTTGTATCACTCTTCAATCTCAACTAGACTTTTAAATGGTCTTATGCCTTGGCTAGCAAAAGTACCTGGTAGACTTCTACATGTAAACGTAGCTGCTTGTTCACTTTTTGCTGCAGTTTCTGGCTCTTCAGCGGCTACAACTGCGACTGTTGGGAAGATAACATTAGGTGAACTTAAAAGTAGAGGTTACAGCAAAAAGCTAGCTATTGGCTCACTCGCAGGAAGTGGAACTCTTGGGTTTTTGATACCTCCTAGCTTGATTATGATTATTTATGGCGTGCTTTCTGATGTATCTATCGGTAAACTTTTTATAGCTGGAGTCATTCCCGGACTTTTACTTGCTACTGCTTATTCTGTTTATATTATGATTATATCAAGTATTGATAAGACAACAGTTCCTGCAACACAAGAGAAATTTTCAAATATGGATAGGCTTAACTCTCTAAAAGATTTGGCACCCATTTTTTCTTTAATTTTTTTAGTTATGGGAAGTATTTATGGTGGTTTTGCAACTCCTACTGAAGCAGCAGCTCTTGGAGTTGTTGGAGCGATTGCTTTAGCTACATTTTTTAGAAGTTTTAACTGGACTATCTTCAAAGAATCACTGTTTAATGCAGTAAAGACTACTGTTATGATAAGTTTTATCATCATTGGTGCGGGTTTTTTATCTCAAGTAGTTGGATTTTTAGGAATAGCAAGAGCTATAAGTGAGTTTATAGGTGGGCTTGGGCTTTCGCCTTATATGCTTATCTTGGTTATCGGGCTTATGTACATCGTTCTTGGTATGATCTTAGATGGCATATCTATTGTTGTTATGACTCTACCTATAGTTCTTCCTATTATTGTAATGGCTGGGTTTGATCCTCTTTGGTTTGGTATATTTTTGGTTTTCATGGTTGAGCTCTCTCAAATAACACCTCCTGTTGGATTCTCTTTGTTTGTTATTCAGAGTATCTCAGGAGAAAAAATTAGTTATATTTTAAAAGCTACTTTTCCATTTTTTATCATTATGATTCTAATTGTAATGGTAGTGACAATCTTTCCAGAGATAGTTACATACTTACCTACTAAAATGGTGGGATAATGATATAATAATCTTTTAATTTGGAGATATTAGTATGACAACAAAAGAGTTTAGAAAATCTATCGCCAGTGGCGAATTTCGTAGCCCCACAGCGGGCTACTGTTCTGGTCATGTGCAGACAAATATGGTAGTTTTACCAAGTAAATACGCTAAAGACTTCGAGGAGTTTGCAAAGCTCAATAACAAAGCAATTCCCGTTCTAGAAGTCATAAAAGGCTCTCACTACTCAACATTTCTCTCAGATAATGCAAACTTACTAAATGAACTTCCCTCTTATGACATCATAGAAGAGGGAAAAGTGGTAAAAACAGTCATAAATATAGAAGAGTACTACAATGAAGACTTAGTATTTTTTCTTATAGGTTGTAGTTTTACTTTTGAAAAAGCACTTACGGAAGCAGGCATAAATCTTCGTTATGTTGAGCAGAAAAAAAATGTATCTATGTATAATACAAATATAGAGTTAAATCCTTATGGAATTTTCAGAGGCACAATGGTGGTTTCTATGCGACCAGTAAGAAAAGAAAAAGTCGCTGAGGCTTGCGTGGTTACTAGTCATTTTCCTGCAACTCATGGCTCACCTATACAAGTTGGCTATCCTGAAATGATAGGCATAACAGATTTACAAAAGCCTGATTATGGTGACGCAGTGGAGATAAAAAGTGATGAAATTCCTCTTTTTTGGCCTTGTGGTGTAACGCCACAAAATGTTCTAAGAGACATAAATATACCTTTTGCTATGACTCATAGTCCGGGCTACATGTTTGTAACAGATAAAAAAGATAGCGACTATTATGAAGGTTGATGAGGTAATTTTACAACACTCTACTAGGGGCATGGATGTGCTTCAAAAACATCATCCAAAAGAGCATTGCAAAGAGGCTGTAGAGGCTTTTAAAAAGTTAGAGAAGGGTGTAGTTTTTCTATATACTGGTTTTTATGTAGCTGGTTTTGCGGAGACTGATGGTCCTGTAGGAACATACTTCCTCGCTCGTGCTTTGAACTCTTTGGGGTATAAATCAGTCATTATTACAGATGAATTTTGTAAAGATTATTTTCAAGAGATAGAGACTATTTATATTCCGCTTAAGGGACATAAAAAAAAGTATTATGAGGCTATATTGGAAGAGTATAATCCAATATGTCATTTTAGTATAGAGAGATGTGGACGAAACAAGGATGGATTATACGCAAATCTTAGAGGAGTTAGTGTAGCAGATTTTACTGCTCCTGTAGATGACTTGTTTGTGCTTGGGGCTAAAACAAGACCAACATTTGCCATAGGTGATGGTGGTAATGAACTTGGTATGGGAAACTTTGCTGAGTCTGTCACAAAACATCTTTCACTTGAACCTTGTACTATAAAGTGTGATTTTCCAATCATAGCTACTGTATCAAATTGGGGAGCGTATGGCTTTATAGCTTATCTTGAGAGTAGTTTGTTGCCTAGTTTTGAAGAGGTTGATGAGTATTTAGGTTTTATAGTAGAACTTGGTTCAGTTGATGGAGTTAGTAAGATAAATGAAAAAACAGTAGATGGTAAAGAGTGGGCTATTGAAGAAGATATACTCGATGATTTAAAAAAGGCTGTTTCATGAAGTTGAATTGTGATTTAGGGGAGAGTTTTGGTTCTTGGAGTATGGGGGAAGATGAGTCTATCATACCTTTAATAGATATGGCAAATATAGCTTGTGGTTTTCATGCTTCTGACCCACTTGTTATGAAAAAGACTGTTGAGTTTGCAAAAAAATATAGTGTACAAATAGGAGCTCACCCAGGTTACCCTGATTTAGTTGGGTTTGGAAGACGAAGCTTGAAGTGTAGTTTTGATGAGATGGAGGCATTAGTTGTTTATCAAGTCGGAGCACTAGAAGGGTTTTGTAAAGCAAATGAGACAAATGTAGAGTATGTGAAACCTCATGGAGCTTTGTACAATGACATGATGAAAGATGATGAAGTTATGAAAGCTATCATGAGTGGGATTAGCAAATATGATAAGAGTTTGAAGCTCATGATACTTTCAACAAATAAAAATAGTTATTATGAGGGGCTAGCCAAAGATTTTGGCATATCTTTTATATATGAAGTATTCGCCGATAGAGCTTACACTAGTGAAGGATTGTTAGTTCCAAGGACACAAAAAGGCGCTGTGATTCATGATTTGCAAGTAGTTCTTGATAGAATAGAGTTATTAAAAACAGAGGGAAAACTTATAACTATAGATGGAGAAGTGATAAATCTTCAAGCAGACTCCATGTGTGTGCATGGGGACAATAAAGAAGCAGTAGAGTTTGTAAAAGCACTGAGAGAGTATATAGGCTAAAAGGAGTGTGAATGCGTTGTTTTAGTGTAGCTTCAGTAGATTCATTGATAATCTACTTCGGTCAAGAGATAGGAGATAGTGTAGCAAGAAAAGTTAGAGAAGCTTTTTATGCACTAAAAAATGCGAATCTTAAACATGTTGTAGAGATAGTTCCTTCTTATACATCTATTATGATTAGTTATGATTTTTTTGAAGTCAGCTATATGGATATATGTAAAGAAATAGACGAAGCATTAGAGCATGCGCAAGAGTTTTCAAATAAAATAACAACACGCTCAGCAAGTATCCCTGTTTACTATGGTAGTGAAGTTGGTTTAGATTTAGAAGAGTTAGCAAATATGAAAAATCTTAGCGTAGAAGAGATTATATCTCTACATGTAAACAAAGAGTACTCTGTATATGCGATAGGCTTTAGTCCAGGATTTCCATACATGGGTGAGGTTGATGAGGTATTAGCTACTCCTAGACTAGCAAATCCCCGTGCAAAAGTGCCAAAAGGAAGTGTGGGTATTGCTGATAAGCAAACTGCTGTCTACCCTCAACTCAGTCCTGGTGGTTGGCAGATTTTGGGACGGACTCCTATAGAGATGTTTGATACTTCTTATGACGGTTTTTCTTATCTTAAAGTTGGTGATAAGGTAAAGTTTAGACCAATCAATAAAGATGAGTTTCTAGAACTTGGAGGTGAGTTATGAATGGTGGCTTTGAAGTAATTACAGCAGGTATACAAGCTACTATCCAAGACCTTGGACGAGTTGGCTTGGCAGATATTGGGGTAAGTACGGCAGGTGCTTTAGATGAGTTTGCATTTCATCATGCAAATAGACTTTTAAGCAATGAGTATGGCACCAATATGCTTGAAATTGTTTTTGGTGGAGTAAAATTAAAAACAAAGGGCTCAACTACTGTAGTTTTAACAGGAGCACAAGTAGATGCAACTATAAATAACAAAAAAATTGAGATTTGGAAGACTTATAAAGTAAATGATGGAGATATTATAAACCTAGGTTTTGCTACAAGTGGAGCAAGGGTCTATTTAGCAGTAAAAGATGGTTTTAATATAGTGCAAGAGTATGGAAGCTGTTCAGTTAGTATAAAAGAGAAAATAGGGGGAAAACCTCTACATGTAAAGCAGTTTTTGCCCTTTACATGTAAGACTTTAGTAGATAATAGAAAATTAGTGAATACTTATCAGCCAAATTATGATAAAATTCTAAAGTTAAGAGTTGTAGCTGGGTACCAGTGGGATATGTTTGAAGAGATTGAGAGAAAAAAGTTCTTCAGCGCATCTTATAAGGTAACAGGACAAAACGATAGAATGGGATATCGCCTAAGCGGAGAGAAAATAACCTCTACATGTAAAGGCATAGTTTCTGAGCCTATCGCTTATGGTTCAGTCCAGATTCCAGCTCATGGAGAGCCTATAGTGCTTCTTAAAGAGAGACAGACTGTAGGTGGCTATCCTAAGATTGGAGCAGTTGTCCCAGTAGACTGTTTTAGGTTGGCTCAGGCTAAACAAGATTCACAGATAAGATTTGAACTTATAAGTCTTGATGTGGCAAGAGATATAAACATAGAGTTTAATAAATTTTTTAAGGAGATTTGATGTTACCAAAGAAAATGTTGTTCCCAGTTGGTGGTGGAGATGAGTTAGAATCAAGAATTTATGGAGCACTATTAGTTGCTAAAGGTTTAAATAGCCATTTGGAAGTACTTGTTTCAGAAACAACTGTACGTAGTGGTGTACCCTCAGGGATGGTTCTTCCAAATGAGATAATAAATAGATTAGAAAGCATCCAAATTGATAATCTAAAAAGCACCATGGACACACATAGAAAAATATTTGATCATTGTTGTGATGAGATAGGTATAGTTGAGAGCGAAACTCCATTAGTTGACAAGTCTACAGCACATGTAACTATGAGTGTTGGGGTGAGAAGCACCATGGTTGCACAACAGACAAAATTTTGTGACATGGTAATCGCTGCAGCACCACAAAAAGGTGTAGCAACTGCAACTTTTGAAGCATCTGTATTAGAAAGTGGAAAACCCGTTATGGTGATACCACGAGCTATGAAAGAGTTTAAAATAGACAAAGTTATTATAGGGTGGAATAATTCGCCTGAAGTAGCACGTGCAGTATCTGAAGCAATTCCTATTATGAAAACTGCTAAACAAGTTCATATTGTATCTTCAAAAGCTTATACAACGGAGAATCTTACTCGCATAAGAGATTTAAGAAATTATCTTGCTATGCATGGCATAGAGACAACTTTTGAGCTTATCAAAACAACTTTTATCCCAGGTGAAGCGTTATTGGAAGCAGCAAGGGATGGTGATTTTGACTTAATAGTTGCTGGAGCATATTGTAAAAAAGGTCTTAAAGAGATGATGCTTGGCGGATCTTCAAGATATATGCTAGAGCATACTACTATACCTGCATTAGTATCTCACTAATCTATAACATTGTTAATAAACTTTTATGGTTAAAAATATTTAACCATAAAAGTTGCTATTTGATATAAATTTATTTTTTATTAATAGCGTCTTTTGCACTTTTGATAGCACTTTCTACTGCATTTTTTGCTACTTCCCATGCGTGATTTCCTAGACGTTTGGCTTCTTTTGTTGCATTTTTAGTTCGCTCATCTTTTTTTATTGAGTCTAACTTTTTTGAAGCTATTTTTTCTAACTCTTCTATCTTTTTTTCAGCTTTTTTTATAAACTCATTATCTTCTAGTTTTAATTCGTTTATTTTCTCACTAAGAGTTTCTCTTGCTTCAATAGCAACTCTTTTAACCTTTGAGAGTGAATTGTCTATATCATTGTTAAGAATACTCTCTATAATTTCAACGGATAGTCCATTTGAAATCTTTTTTGAAGATTTTACTATCTCTATAAAAGCATTATCTATATCGGACAAGTCTTTTTTGATAGTTTTTAAATCTTCAGTAGCTAACTCTTCAGGGGCAAACTTAAGGTCATTTTTAAACTTGTCTATTGCTTTTGCCATACCCTCTTTTGTTCCATGAACTGAACCATTTAATAGTGCTTTTGCATTGGCTTTCTCTTCATCTGCTATTTCAATTGTAGCTTTTAAAATTGTATTTGCTATCTCTAAAATTCTTGCTTTTGAGAAGTCACCTTCTTTTATAGTTTGAAAAGTTATATTTTTTGTGATTTCAAAAACAGTATCTTCTACATCTTTAGCCTTTTCAAGTGTAGTTAAAAGAGCTTCGCTTGTAGTCTCCTTGAGTATGCCTAACATCTCAACACCTCTTAGTTTTGTGTTATGAAGTGCTTTAATGGATTCTTTTGAGATACTCTCATCCATTTTCCCTATGTGAGCTTCAAGGATATTAAAAGTACCCATTATTGTGTTTTTGATACTCTCTTTTTGATGGGTAATCGACTTTTCCAATTGCTCTTTTTCGTATAGGCTTTTGTATAAAAACTCCTCTTTATCGTAACTTGCAGCTTTAATAAGCCCAGATATAATAGCATCTATATTTTGAGAGTTTTCAAGGTTTTCACTCTGTAAAGCTCTTGTATAAAATTCAAAAAGCTCTCCTAGACGAGCCTGTATATGTGCGTCATCTTTAAGTCTTTGTATTTTTTTCTTCGATAGTTCAAACGTTAATTCGTTTATGACTAGTGGTAAGTTTTTATCTTCTTTACTCTCTTTGATGGTTGCACTAAATATATTTTGTAATGATTTCATTATGACTCCTATAGAACGAATTTTATAGATTCGTGATTTTTAAGTTCTTCAAATACTGCTTTTCTATCATCATCACTATGAACTAGAGTTGATACAGTATGACTTTGGTATTTGCCAGTTTTGCTGTTGTTTGACTTTTTTATAGAGTGTTCTCTTTCATCAAGCACGCTTTTAACTATTGCTTTTATATTATGATGTGACTCTAGTACGGTTTTATACTCCCACTTGCAAGGGTAATTTAGTTTAAGATCTTTTGAATTCACCGCTTTTCCCGCCACATTTTGATTCTAGTTGGACATTTGAAATGACCATAGATTTATCTATTGCTTTTGCCATATCATAGATAGTAAGAAGTCCTATGCTTACACCTGTAAGTGCTTCCATTTCAACACCTGTCTGCCCCTTTAATTTAGCTGTAACACCTAGTTTAAAACCAGGCAGTTCAGGGAGTTCATCTACATCTACATTTACACCTGTAAGCATCAAAGGGTGACACATAGGGATTAAATCGCTCGTCTTTTTAGTGCCAAGAATTGCGGCAATTACAGCAGTCTGTAAAACTGGTCCTTTTTTCGCTTTTTCTGTAACTATCATGTCATATGCAACTTGATTCATAGTTATAGTTCCACTTGCTACTGCTACTCTAGTTGTATCTTCTTTGTCCGATACATCGACCATTTTTGGTCTATCTTTTTCATCTAAATGTGTCAGGTTCATTTTTTACCTCTATTTTTTATAAGAGTTATTATATCAAATTTGATATTGTTTAACATTGAAACTGCGATTATGGTAAGAATTGTTCCCATGATTACATGTAAACCAATATGCTCACCTAAAAACATAGCACTCAATCCTATAGCAAAAAATGGAACTAAAAATATAAATGAGCTAACTTCATTGGTGCCATGCTTCTCTATGCCTACAAAGTAAATGGTTGTAGAAAAAGTAGTTCCTACAATGGCTATACATAGAAGATTGAACAGAAATTTTGGTTCATAATTGAGTGTTTTTATAAATGAGAAATCTACAAAAAACAGAGCAACCAGAAGAGTTGTGACACTATACATGTAGAAAATAAAAACTATAGGAGCTACTTTAGTCGCACGAGAGCTTATGATGGTTAAAATAGGCCATAAAACTGAAGCTAAAACGAAATACAGATTGTATTGAGTTAAAACTTGCGAACGTTCTAGTGTCCAAACACCGAGTATCATCATAACACCAAATGCTCCTAAAAACAGAGCTAGTACCTCTTTGGTGCCTATCTTGCGACCGAAAAACAGAGCCATAAGTATAAAAGTATTGATAGGTACAAGAGTTGTTACAAATGCTCCACCAAGTCCAGCTGTTCCAAGTTTTGTTCCTAGAAAAAAGTACTTCATGTAAGCGACATTTGAAATCGATGCAAGTAAAACCAAAAGAGCTGTTTTTTTGTCTATTTTGAAGGATTTTTTCAGATATAAAAGTATGGGAATAAAACTCAAAGCAGCAAGACCAAACCGCAAAAATATCATCTCATATTCATTTATATAGGTACTTAAAACTTTTACATTAACCCAAGAAGCACCCCATCCAAGCATAGCTATAGTAAGTAGAATAAAAAAAATATTTCTGTTTTGAGTCATAGTTAGCCTTTACATGTAAAGGAGTATTGTACTCTTATTTGTATATAAAATATAGAATAAAATTGACTTTTATATACTTTTCAGATTGCTTTTATGATTCTTAAAATTTGCTCAGTTTTTTTAGAATTTGTATCTACCCCACCAAAAATATGACATCCATTTAGCTTCATGCCACAGAAATTTACAATTTGCTCTTTTATGGTATATTTTAGTCTTCTGTTTGCACCTGTTAGGGCATAAATAAATTTTGGCGCACCTGTTGTTGTGAATATTTTGACACTTTTACCAGTAAGAAGCCCAACAGGTCTTGAGTTCACATACTCAAAAGCAAAACCTTTAGAAAAGTTCCAATCAATAAAGTTTTTCATAATCGCAGGAAAACCTCCCCACCAGTATGGAAAAATCAAAACTATCTCATCTGCTTTTGTTATTTTGTTTTGGTAATATGTAACAGCTTCAGTTGGCTCAAGGTTATTGGCATCTTCGTAAGTAAAGAAGCCTTGTTGATGCTCATCGCGATAAAGATCAATCACCTCTACATTATCACCTCTGTCTTGTGCACTTTTTGTGTATGTATCTGCCATTGCAAATGAAAAACTAGTCTGTTTTGGATTGGCTACTACAATTAAAATATTTTTTATAATTTGTCCTTTTAAAGTTGGTTGCAATTTTACTTAGTATTATGGCAAGTTTTGTTTGAATTAAAACTAAATTGCAATATATTGATGAAAAAACAGTATTTTTTGGTGTCCCAACTCTGGCTATAGGAGTTGGACTATGAATCTTGCAGGTTTAGACTTAATAGTAAATATGGGTGCTCAAAATACCTTTCAAACTATAGTGGTAGTAAACAAAGGTTTATTTACAAATGATTGTAAAAAGCTCTAAAATATGTATAAATTGCAAGTGTAAAAATGTTATTTCCAAAGGTTCAAGACTACAAATATTTAAAGGAAGAGTTTTTTGCACTTGGGTATACCATTCAAAGTACAGTTTTAGATGGCAAAAGAGGCTTATACAAAACCTTTAAAGACATTCCAATACAAAAGTAGCGAATAGCGGTTGCGTAGCAAACTTTCTCTGAAATGTGTCATTTCCACCAGAAGAAGATTACACAAAGATATATCACAATGCGACCTAAACTTGAAGTGGGCAAAGATCTCAAGAAAATAGTTTCAAAACTAACTCTAACTACAGAGAAAAACTTTACTCAAAAGCTTGATGATTGGTACGAAAATTACAAAGGTTTTTTAGAAGAAAAAAGTATTTCGTCTACTACTGGAGAACTCCACTATACTCATCCAAGAATAAGAGCTGCATATAGAAGTTTACGAA
>Ga0256845_1003158_pt1 | contig 11351 bp, 10 predicted proteins | sample RiftiametaG_FD_189101 | JGI IMG/M metagenome (GOLD analysis project Ga0256845, IMG submission 189101) | Tube worm associated microbial communities from hydrothermal vent at the East Pacific Rise, Pacific Ocean - Riftia | ecosystem: Host-associated > Annelida > Integument > Unclassified ... | reverse complement strand
CTTACGGCATTTAGTAAGGGTTAACCCCGATTTAGAAATACACCATTTTGGTTATTGTCCAAAATAGATGTAGTTCTTTATCGCTATACAATAGAAAACAAAAATAGTTTTCTATTGTATAGTTTGGGTTAAAGCATTTTCCCTTATAACGAACAAGATTTTTCAGGTGGTTAGTGCTACTAACCACCTGAAAATTTTAAAATTAGTTTTTATTTACATAACATTCTTTTGCTTGCCACTGTTCTATTATAATAAACACTTGGTTAACCGAACATTTCAACAACTTTAAGCAAGCCGTTGTAAAGTGCATCAACTTCCTCTTTTGTATTGTAAAAAGCAAAACTTGCTCTTACTGTTCCCGGTATTCCGTAATGAGTCATAACAGGCTCTGTGCAGTGTGTGCCGGTGCGAACAGCTATTCCTAGTTTATCAAGAATCATACCCACATCGTAAGAGTGAATGCCTTTGATATTAAACGAAATAACACTTGTTTTGTTTTTTGCATTTCCTACAATTTCAAGCCCCTGAATTGATTTTAATTTATCGGTTGCATAGTGTAACAATTCGGTTTCGTATTGAGCAATATTTTCTATTCCCCAATTTGTCACATAGCGAATTGCTTCTGCCAATGCAATCGACCCTGTATAATTGGGTGTTCCCGCTTCGAATTTAAATGGCAACTCATTAAATGTTGTTTTTTCAAAAGACACAGATTCTATCATTTCGCCTCCTCCCTGAAAAGGCGGCATTTCATCAAGAATACTCTCTTTTCCGTAAAGAACACCTATTCCGGTAGGTGCGTAAATTTTGTGTCCCGAAAAAACATAAAAATCGCAATCAAGCTCTTTTACGTCAACCTTTATATGCTGTACCGCCTGTGCTCCGTCAATAAGCACTTTTACGTTTTTCGAATGTGCTGTTTTTATAATCTCCTTTACGGGATTAACTGTTCCCAGCGAATTTGAAACGTGATTAACGGCTATCAACTTTGTTTTTTCGGTAATTAAAGAATCAAGTTTATCAATTTGCAACTCTCCTGCATCGGTAAACGGCAACATAACTACCTTTGCCCCGTATTTTTCGGCTATCAACTGCCAAGGCACCAAATTAGAGTGATGCTCCATTTCCGACACAATAATTTCATCGCCCTGTTCAATGAATTTTTCGCCGAAAGAGTAAGCCACAAGGTTTATTGCTTCGGTTGTACCGCGTGTAAAAATAATTTCGCAACTGCGATTTGCATTTATAAATTGTTGAACAACTTTTCGGGCATTTTCCGTTTCATCAGTAGCTTTATTGCTTAAAAAATGCACTCCGCGATGAATATTCGAATTATATTTTGTATAAACTTCCGTTATTTTATCAATCACCTGTTTGGGCTTTTGTGTTGTAGCCCCATTATCGAGATAAACCAAAGGTTTATCGTATATTTTTGTTTTTAGAATAGGAAAATCTTCCCTAATCTTTTGAATATTTAAACTCATTTTAACTATATTTTAAATACTGCTTTTCAAATAAACCGACAACTCTAAATAAAGTTTAATAAAACTATGCTTTATTTTACTCTTTTGTCAACTCTTGAAAAACTTCCTCAATGGTTTTCTCTTTTTTCTGCATCGACAATACCGAAATACCTTTTTTTACTGCAAAATTAAATACGCTTTCGCGGATGTCGTTTTGAGTAGCTGCCTCAATAACCCAATTATTACCAACAACTTTTTTAACTTTTGTAACTCCCGAAATGCTTTTCAATTCCTGCTCGACAGGAGTTTTACTAAACTCAACTATTACAACTTGAATGTCGGCATTTTGACTTTGAATATTTTTTGTTTCGTCATCGGCAACAATTTGTCCTTTATTAATGACAATTACCTTATCACAAATAGCCTCTACCTCTTGCATAATATGCGTTGACAGCATTATTGTTTTTTCTTTGCCAAGATCTTGAATAAGTTTTCTTATTTCAATAATCTGATTCGGGTCTAACCCTGTTGTAGGCTCATCGAGAATAAGCACTTTGGGGTCGTGAATAATTGCCTGAGCTAACCCAACACGCTGACGATATCCTTTTGATAAAGCACCTATTTTTTTGTGTTGCTCAATTTCCAAACCTGTGCGATGAATAATATCGGCAACAAGTTTCTCAATATTTTTCAGTTTATAGATACCTCCCACAAATTCAAGATACTCTTTAACATACATATCAAGATACAACGGATTGTTTTCGGGTAAGTATCCTATTATCTGCCTTACTTTCATCGGATCGTCAAGAATATTTATTCCCTCTACAATAACATCGCCGTCGTTGGCAGGAATAAAACCGGTAATAATCTTCATCATTGTAGATTTTCCAGCTCCATTTGGTCCCAAAAAACCAACTACTTCACCTGTTTTTATCTCAAATGATACATTGTCAAGAGCTTTCTGCTCTCCATATATTTTTGTGACATTTTTTACTTCAATTGACATAACCGTAAAATTTTTAATGGTTATTAAAGTGATGATAATAAACTGAAAATAAAAGACCTAACAGGCTTATTCTATATAATTTTTATTTTCAAACACATAAAACTTGTGAAATTTAGATTAAAAAACCTGTTAAGTCTAATTATATTTTTATGCTAACTCTCAATTTATTAGAGTTTATAAAAATATAAACTAACCCAATATAAAAATTAATATGCCGATTTAAACTGACGTAAAAACCGCACATCGTTTTCAAAATACAGACGCAGGTCTTTTATCTGAAATTTAAGCATTGCAATACGCTCAATACCCATTCCAAAAGCAAATCCCGTATATTTTCAGAGTCGATACCGCAATTGTCAAGCACATTGGGGTCAACCATTCCGCAACCGAGAATTTCGAGCCAGCCTGTGTATTTACACACATTACATCCTTTACCGCCACAAATAGAACAAGAAACATCCATTTCGGCAGAAGGTTCGGTAAACGGAAAATACGAAGGACGTAAACGAATTTGTGTTTGTTCACCGAACATCTCTTTGGCAAAATACATAAGAGTCTGTTTTAAATCGGCAAACGACACATTTTCGGCAACATAAAGCCCCTCAACCTGATGGAAAATACAGTGAGCACGGGCTGATATTGCTTCGTTACGAAACACCCTTCCCGGGAAAATACTGCGAATAGGCGGCTGATGCTTTTCCATATATCGCACCTGCGAACCCGAAGTGTGAGTTCTAAGTAAAATATCGGGGTCTTTTTCAATAAAAAAGGTGTCTTGCATATCGCGAGCCGGATGTTCGGGCGGAAAATTTAAAGCCGTAAAATTATGAAAATCGTCCTCAATTTCAGGACCTTCGGCTACCGTAAAACCAAGTCGCCCGAATATGTTAATAATCTCATTTCGTACAATTGAAATAGGATGACGAGTTCCCAACTCCAAAGGTTCGCCCGGACGGGTAAGGTCTGCTGTTCCTGTGCTTGTTTCGGCATTTTCAAGCGACTCTTTCAGTGCATCAAATTTTTGCTGAGCAAACTGTTTAAGTTTATTTATCTCCTGTCCCACAAGTTTTTTCTGGTCGGCAGGCACATTTTTAAAATCGTTGAACAGTTGCGATATACTGCCTTTTTTACTTAAATATTTTAAACGAAAACTTTCAAGTTCTTCGGCTGTTTTTACCGTAACTTGCTCTGTCTCTTTTAGTAACTCTTTGATTTTATCAATCATCGTAATATGTTTTTATCCGTTCCCGAAACTATTTTAATATTCTTTAATTATTTATTTTATAACCCGAACTCCGTGTTTACTCGGTTAACTAACTGTTAACTTGTAAATAAACTACATTTATAATAATAAAATGATGCAAATTTAATTAAAATACCGAAATACATAATTAAATGTTTGCACTTATTTCAATACTATATTCGGCTGTATAATTTTCGCCTGCCGCAAGTTTTATTATCATCTCTTTATCGGGCAATTCTCCCGTAAAATCGGAACTGTCGGCAATTCCAAGCCACGGCTCTATACAAACAAATTCGGCTTGCGGTTTTGCCCAGAATCCCAGATATTTAAAATCGGGAAATATTACGGTGACAAAATTATTTGATTTTTTGCTTTTTAAACTAACTTTTTTCGATTTTAAATCTTTAAAAACCAATGCTCCTTCATCGAAAATATTTTTATGCAAATTGATAATATTATTGTTATCAAATACTTTTTTCTTGTTTTTTCCGATTAAACTGCCGTCGAGCATCCACGAAAGTGAGTTTTCGTTTTCTTCAAATTCAAGATAATAATCGCTGTATTCTTCATCTGCTGTAAGCGGACACTTAAAAGCAGGATGTTCTCCTATTGAAAAATACATATCCTCAGTTCCTGTATTTTTTATTTCGTGTTTTATTGTAACCCTGTTGTTTGCAATTATATAAGTGGTAAAAAAATCAAAATGAAAAGGATAAACTTTTAATGTTTCGGCATTTTGCGAAAGCAAAAACTTTAAACTTGTTTCTGTTTTTTCAACCAATTTTATGGCTTTATTGTGTCTGAAAAAACCGTGTTGCGGAAGCTGATACTCTTTGCCTTTATATTTGTATCTGCCGTTTTGCAATGCTCCCACAATGGGAAAAAGTATCGGTGCGTAATTTGCCCACACATCGGGATTGGCATCCCAAATAAATTCGGTTCCGGTATTTACCGATTTTATACTGCAAATTTCAGCACCTTCCTCTTTTACCGAAAGTTCAATTTCAGCATTTTTAACAGTGTAAATCATTTTATTGTATTTATTTGATTTTCAATTTTGTAAACAATTATTTTAATTTCTTGCAAAGATAATATTTAGAAATATATCAAAAAAAATATCGGTAAATATGTTTTGTTTTGCATTGTTGCAATTTTGAGTTATCAGCAAACTAATATTCACGGAAAAATCAACTCAATTATCTTGAACTCCAAAATTTAAATTTCATTTATAAATATTTTATTTTTGTAATTGTAAAACAAATAAGTATGAGCGATAAAAATAAACTAATTATTGTTGAAGATATTAAAAATATGATATTTTCATTTCGTGAACAGCAGTTAATGATAGATAGAGATTTAGCGGAATTATATGGAGTAGAAACAAAGGTATTGAATCAAGCTGTAAAAAGAAATATAGAACGATTTCCTGATGATTTTAGATTTCAATTGACTGATTATGAAAAAAATGAACTGGTCACAAATTGTGACCGGTTTAAAAATTTAAAACATTCGAATATAAATCCATATGCATTTACTGAACAGGGTGTTGCAATGTTATCAGCTGTATTAAGAAGTGAAACGGCAGTAAGAATAAGCGTTAGGATAATAAAAGCATTTATAGAAATGAAAAAATTTATTTCTAATAATGCAGCAATATTTCAAAGACTTGAAAAAGTAGAAATGAAGCAAATAGTAACAGATGAAAAAATAGATAAAATATTTGAAGCATTAGAAAATAAAGATTTAAAACCTAAACAAGGAATATTTTATAACGGACAAATATTTGACGCATATAAATTTGTAGCAGAATTGATTAAAAGTGCAAGAAAATCAATTATATTGATGAAACGATTTTAACTTTATTCAGTAAAAATCAAAAAGTTGAAGTTACTATTTACACAAAAAATATAACAAAGCAACTTAAATTAGATTTAGATAAATACAATTCTCAATATAAACCGATTAAGATGAATATATTTAGCAAAGCACACGATAGATTTTTGATTATTGATGATAAAGAGATATATCATATTGGAGCAAGTCTAAAAGATTTAGGCAAAAAATGGTTTGCATTTTCTAAATTCGATAAAGATGCAATAGAATTATTACAAAATTTAGAATAAATGACGTCCGCTCACCATATAGCACATAATATATTATGTTTAGTAAAGTATATAAATTAGATGATTATGAATAATTTGTGTATTCGTTACATAAAGTAGAAATTTATTTATCTCTAAATAAAATTTGCTGAAACATTTAGACAATTACACTTATTATTTTGACCTTTTTATTTTACTTTATGACAAATATATTTGCGTAAATGACAAGTTTACTTTACATTTGAGCAAATTTTAAAATTAATAAGGATGAAACATCCATGATAACTTTATTTAATACACACAGCTTGTTCCGAAATAACTTCGGAAAGCATGATTATAGCGAAAAACTTGTCCGCCTTTGGAGGATGTAAGATTGAAAGTGTGAATTAACAGATAGGATGTTTCATCCGGCCATTGAAAATTAAAATATAATAAAAAGACCTAACAGGTTTTAAAAACCTGTTAGGTCTGAAATATATAAATTATAAACAGATGAAAAATTGGCTAAAAGTTGAAAGGGCAAAAAGAAATATTACTCAAGCTGAATTGGCAAAAGCTTTAAATGTCTCACGTCAAACAATTAATTCAATTGAACTTGGAAAATTTATACCTTCAACAGTTTTAGCTTTACGATTAGCAAATTATTTTAAGGTAAAAGTTGAAGATATCTTTTTTCTTGATGACGATGAAAAATAATAGTATTGAAATAGTAAAACCTATTAATTAACTTTTTAAATATAAAGCTCTTAAAAATGAAAAAAAAATCTATCCTGCTTAGTAATATCATTAGCAATTAGTAGCGGAACAATGTTGACAGAACGTTTTGTAACTAGCATACCCGATTGGATTGCCGTATTATTATTTACCATATCAATAATTTTTCTTGTTATTTATATTGTTAAAAGTAGTCGTAATGTTGCAAATAGTAAATTACAATAAACCGTGTTTTTTTAATAATCATTTATCCTCTTAAATCAGCAAAACCTAACAGGTTTTATTATTTATAACAATGAAGTTTACAAAAATTCTTGCGGATATATGGTATTCTTAGATTTAAAAATGATTTTATAAAATAAGCCTACCGTTTCGTATATAAGGCATGTCGCATTTTGAAATGCTTATTTTCTAGTTACAAATGTTTTCCATTTTGAAACGTAATATTCAAATTTACAACATTACATTGTTATACACAGGCTTTTTTATTTTTCAAACTTACTGTAATAACCAATCAATAATATTTAGTTTTTGAATACCATCTATATTTGCATTATCATAATCAAGTGTTAAGAGATATTTGGGGTAATTATCATTAATTTTCATAAATGCCGAGATTTCTCTTTTAAATGTTTTTTCGTCATTAACAGTAAAGGCTACTTGATAATATTCCCTTTCATTATTTGACTTTTGCACCACAAAATCAATTTCCTTATCGTTGTGTTTACCCACATATACTTTACCTCCTCGTCTAAATAGTTCAAAATAAACGATATTCTCTAATTTATGTCCTAAATCTGTATCATATTTATTGGTTGCTGTAATATTTCTTAATCCTAAATCTACAACATAAAATTTTTCATTTGTTGTAAGTAATTCTTTACCTTTTATATCATAACGAGGTGCTACATATAATATGTAAGATTGAGTTAGAAAATATAAATACTTAATAATTGTATTATGCGATATCTGTTTTTGAGAATTTTTATTCAGCTCTTTTGCAATATTTGTAGGTGAAACATAAGAGCCTATTGAATTAAATAAAAAACTTATAACACGATGAAGATTATGAATATTTCTCAATTTGTATCGTTGAGCTATATCCTTAATTATGACAGTATCATAAATAGATTGAAGATAATCATTTACTAAATCATTATTTTGCTTAGATAGCGTTACAGCCTCTGGGAAAGCACTTTCATTTAAGTATTTCCGAAAAAGCCTGTCCGTATTCTTTTCTTCTTCGTTTGCTAATACATATTCTTTAAATGAGTATGGCTGAATATTTATAGCGATATATCTACCTGTTAAGAGTGTTGCTAATTCACTTGATAACAAATACGCATTTGAGCCTGTAATGTATAAATCAATATTCTTTTTTGTATATAAACTATTAATGAGTTTCTCAAAATCATTAATCAATTGCACTTCATCTAAAAAAATGTAATATTTATTATCAGTATTTACGGTTTTAATAATTTCATCATATAATTCTGTCCAGTTTGTAAAACTCAGATTTTCTCTTTCCTCAAAATTGAGGAGAATAATATTCTTTGGAGAAACTCCTTTTAAAATTAATTCATTTTTAAACATTTCCAATAAAGTTGACTTGCCACTTCGTCTAATACCCGTAATGACTTTTATTAGATTTTGGTCTTTGAGTTGCCTCAATTTATTTAAATATATTTCTCGTTTTACCATTGTTTTTTCGTCAAAGATACATCTTAATGACGAAAATTCAAAACTTTGTTGTTTTTCGTCATTAAGTAAATTGTATATCAACAATATGTTTGTTATGTTTTCACTGGATTAATATAATGCTTGTACAAAAAATGATAAATTAAATTATGTAGGGTCTGCTGAGAAACGCATAACAAATTATTATAAAGCCACTTAAATCAAAGCACGCTATTATAAGTGCAAACTTTTTAAAACATATGTGCTTATAAGTTTGCATTTACAAATATCTAAGCTCTAATATCTTTTTACTTTTCTTAGAAGCTGAAAGCAAAATGCATTAGAAGTGCATAGTTTTAATTATATTTGTGACTAATAAATACCGTTATTTTTAATTTTATTTGCAATTTAACGGTACTTAATGTAATTTTACAAAATGATTATACGAAATAAATTAACCGAAATAACAGAGGCATTATCTTTTTTTCCAATAGTGGGGATTATTGGACCTCGTCAGGTTGGAAAAACAACAATAGCAAAAGAACTTGCAAAGAATATAAAAAAAGAAACAATATATATCGACCTCGAAAACCCCAGAGATATAGCAAAACTTCAAGATCCTGTATTATATTTTGAAGATAATATCGACAAATGTATTATTTTAGATGAAATACAAACTACACCTTATTTATTTCCTATATTGCGCTCAATGGTTGATCTAAAAAGAGAAGCATCTCGTTTTATTATTTTGGGTTCTGCAAGTCCTGATTTAATTAGAAATTCTTCTGAGAGTTTAGCAGGTAGAATAGCATATATAGAATTAGCACCTTTTAATTTAACTGAAATAAATACGCAAAGCGATTATAATAAATTATGGCTAAGAGGGGGGTATCCCAATGCTTTTTTAGCAAAAAAATCAGAATTTGTTGAACAATGGCATTATAATTACATTAAAACATACATAGAAAGAGATTTGCCTAATTTAGGCTTAAATACAGATAAAAATATTTTAATAAAGCTTTTACAAATGATTTCTCATATTCAAGGAGAGATTATTAATTACAATAATTTAGCTAAATCGCTAGGATTAAGTTCAAATACAATAAAAAAATATATTAGTTTTTTTGAAAGTGCATTTATTGTAAGATTACTACAACCATACCATACCAATATTAAAAAACGGCTAATAAAATCACCAAAAATCTATATTAGGGATAGCGGAATATTACACTATTTACAGAATATAAATGAAAAAGAAGATTTATACGGAAATCCTATTTTAGGTAATTCGTGGGAAGGCTTTGTTATCGAGCAAATTATAGAACTATTACCTAATAAATATCAATACTATTTTTATAGAACTCACGATGGTTCTGAGTGTGATTTAGTTATTACAAAATCTCAAAAACCTATTGTTTCTATTGAAATAAAATACAGTTCAAGTCCTAAATTAACAAGAGGTAGTTTCTACGCATTTTCCGATTTAAATGCTAAAGAAAATTATGTTATAACACCAAATAGTGATAATTACCAAATAAAGAAAAATATTAGAGTTTGTAATTTATACGATTTTTTGAATAATTATATTCCGAAATAATCTTTTACGAAAATTCTTGAGTTTGACATTTAAAACACCTATAATACTAGCACACAGTTACATGCAAAATAACCCGAGCACTACTTTATTGTATAAACGCCTGATTTAGTGTGTCTTGAGAATTTATATCATTTGACACTTTTAACTTTAGTTTATCAATAATTATATGATGCCAACAAATGTTTTACTATTATAGCATAACCATAATTAGGGCTTACTGAGAAACGCATAACAAATTATTATAAAGCAACTTAAACTAAAATATTCTATTGTAAGTGCAAACTTTTTAAAACATATGTGCTTATAAGTTTGCATTTACAAATGTTAAAATCATAGTTTTATGCTTGCTCTGAGGTTTGAATTTCTCACACGCCCCCGAAATAAATCGGGACAGGCTTTGAACTAGAACTTTATAGTTCAATCTCTTGATTTGATTATAAATATATAGTTAGGCATTTTTCATTCCCTTATAAAATGCTATTAACTAACAGGAACACTAAAAAAGATATGAGTTCCTTTGTTTGGATAAGAACTTATTTCGAAAAATCCGCCTATAAGATTTATTCTTGTTTGCATATTTAGTATATTTATTTTGCTTTTCAATTTGTCTATTTCAAAACCTATTCCATCATCATCAATTGTGAAAATTGTTTCGTCGTTGTGTCCTATTATTTCTATAAGCACTTCTGAACATTGTGAGTGTGTTATAGCATTTTCGAGTGCTTCTTCAATTACATTGTAAATATACAAGCCTTTTTTATCGAACAAATCTTTAAAATCTATAAAGTTAATAAAAATAGTTATGTCGGTGCCTTGTCTTTTTTTTGTAACAAGCTGTTTTAAAGAATTTTCTAAACCTATTATCTTTAATGTTTGATGCGATAGTTTATGCGATAATTGTCTTATATTTTCATAAACATCATTAATATGTTTTGTTATAATTTCTTTATTTGCTTTTTTCTTAATTAGCTGTTCAATATATTCTAATTGCTCCGAAACTTTAGTGTTTAACTCGTTTGAGATTTTAGAATTTTTGTTTTCTGAACCTGTTTTATATGCCTCTAAAAGTTCTTTTTGTACTTCTAATTCTTTTAACAAAAGTTTTCGTCTGTTATTATCTCTAATATAAATTTTGTAAATAATTGCAAATGCAATAAATCCCATTTCTATAAAAGAACCTGTTAGCATTAAATCGTATTTTAATAAGCTACCCGGAAAAAAGCCTAAACCTACCAACATTGTTGTTAATGTTCCGAAAATAATAGGTACAAGCACTATTATTAAAGTAATAACTGCTAATTTATTTTTTTTGTAAATTTTAGATAAAGTTATTGGCACAGAAAATAGCGTGAGTATACTTAAATAATAAAAAAACTTGAAAACATAAACCTCTAATAAAGAGTTGTTTATTAAGAATAGTATGCTTACAAAAAAACCGAGAAATATTAAATTTCTGTATAAATTATATAATTTTTTATTGTGTATTTTTAACTCTAAAAAAACTATTATAAAAAACAAAAAGGCTATATAAATAAATACCTGAAACAGG
>Ga0256845_1003157_pt1 | contig 11353 bp, 10 predicted proteins | sample RiftiametaG_FD_189101 | JGI IMG/M metagenome (GOLD analysis project Ga0256845, IMG submission 189101) | Tube worm associated microbial communities from hydrothermal vent at the East Pacific Rise, Pacific Ocean - Riftia | ecosystem: Host-associated > Annelida > Integument > Unclassified ... | reverse complement strand
TACTCATTTGAAGAGGTAAAAAAAGCATTTATTGAAGCAAATATAAATAACTATGAAGTGTTGATGGAGTATCTTGATATAACAGAAATAGGAAACTTTGAAGAGGAACTTAGCAATGTCCATCTAAACAATGGTTTTGATGAAGAGCCAAAAAATATTCAAAAAGCTCTACATGTACTAAGAGAACTTAGAAAGCAAAGAGAGTTTCCATTTGTAGATAAGAAGATACTTACCGGATGGAATGCTTTAATGATAAAGTCTCTTTTTATAGCTTCATACTTTGATAAAAAGCTTTTAGTTGAGGCAGAAGAGTCTATGCGAAAACTGCTTGATAAAGTTTATATTAGAGGTGCTCTGTATCACGGTTTTTATAATGAGCCTACAGACAAGGCAGTATTGGAAGATTATGTGTTTTTGACTGACTTGCTTCAAACTGCTTACATGTACACTCAAAACAAGGCTTATCTATCACTAGCAGGGTACCTTCAAAAAGAGACTTTAGATAAGTTTTACATAGATAAAAAGTTTTATCTAGATGACACGCAGTTTAAAGCTGAGGCACTTTATGGTGATAAATACTATGTTTCACCTCTCTCAAGACTATATCACATTCTTTTGACTCAGGCAAATCTGACTTATGATTTAGATTCATTGGCTCAAACTAGAGGTTTTTTAGCTGATGAGAGAGATAAAATACTCCAGTCACCTGATAATGCTTCAGAAGCTCTAAGAGCACTCTTGCGTTCCAATGCTGGTGATGTTATAGTAAAAGCAAACAAGAAGAACCTACTTAAAAAACAAAAAGGTATACTTCATATAAAGTACCCATTTGTACTTCAAACTACACAAAATACAAACAAATACCTGGCTTGTGATGAAAAAACTTGTTTTGCGATAGACAAAGAGTTCAAAAATATAGTAAAATACATAGAAAAAATAAAGTGAGATAAATTTATGATAGAAACATTTAGAAATGCAACCATAGAAGATTTACCGCAGATAGTAAAAATATATAATAGAGCTATAGAAGATGGCATTTCAACAGCTGACAGTGAAACTGTAACAGCAGATGAGAAGATAGATTGGTTTAGAGCCCACGACAAAGAGAAGCGACCAATTTTGGTAAAAGAGTACCATGGAAAAGTGATAGCTTGGATATCTCTACAACCTTTTTATCCACATCTTGCTTACGAGAAGAGTGCAAGGATAAATATCTATGTTGATAGTAACTTTAGAGGTAAAAAACTAGGACAGATGTTCTTAAGAGAGATTATAGATATGGCAGAAGAGTTCAATATAGAAAACTTTTTAGCTCTTATATTTGCTGATAATCCTGCAAGCTTGAAGCTTTTTAAGAAATTGGGCTTTAAAGAGTGGGGAAATCTTCCAAGTGTTGCTAAAATTCATCAAGAGGATAAAGACTTGCTTATCTTAGGATTAAAAATAAAGTGATAAAATCAATAATATTCGATATGGATGGAACTCTCCTTGATAGCAGTCTGGCCATGACCATAAGCGTAAACCATGTAAGAGATAGTTATGGACTAAAACCCATAAAAAAAGAGTATTTAGAGTTTATCATAAACGCACCTTGCGTGGATTTACCTATGAAACTTTATGATATTAAAGAGTATACAGGAGAGCATAAAGATAGATTTGCAAAACACTATCTAGCTAATGCCAACCTACATGTAAAGCCTTATGATGGAGCTTATGAGCTCTTAGAGTCTTTACATGTAGAGGGATATAAACTTAGTATTGCTACAAATGCAAGTGACTTTTTTGCACGCAATATGCTCGAAGGTCAAGATATGTTGAAGTTTTTCTCTCATATAGTAGGTGCAAACAACGTAGAAAAAAACAAACCAGACCCAGATATGCTCCAACACATAAGTGAGCTTAGTAAAATCCCTTTAGAAAACTCTCTTTTAGTTGGTGATAGCATCAAAGATGAGGGAGCAGCAAAAAGTGCCAATATAGACTTTCTTTTTGCCTCTTGGGGTTATGGAAAAAGTAGTGATTTTACAGAATCGTTTAAAAACATGGCTGAACTTAATGAGTATCTTTTAAAGAGATAGATCCTCTACTCTTATCAATTATTACTTATTATTTTGAAATTTAAACTTCTATTTTTTTAAATCTTTATATATGTTAAATTAATATATTAGTTTAACATAAAATAGGCTAATTTAAGTTTAAATTAATTTTAATGAGTATAATTGTAGCTAATTTGTAGCATAATAAAGAAAAAATGATAAATTAAAATATCAATTAAGTTTAAATTAATATTCTTAATGATACGATTTTTAAGAAGTTAAAAAAGGAGTTGTTATGTTATTAAATGAAAATCGCCTTTTTCCTGCAGATGAAAATTCTAGAGGTATAGCCAAGAGATTATTCAATGAAGTAGAAAAACTACCTATTATTTCTCCTCATGGACACACAGATCCATCTTGGTTTGCCAGTAATAAAAACTTCACAAATGCTACAGATCTTCTTATTGTACCAGATCACTATGTTTTAAGAATGTTAGTTTCTCAAGGATTTAAGTTAGAAAATTTAGGTGTAATTGGTAAAGATATAAACACAGAGAAAGATAAAAGAAAAATATGGAAAATTTTTGCAGAAAACTATTATCTATTTCGTTCAACTCCATCTCGAATATGGATGGATCATACTTTTGAAAATCTTTTTGGTATAAATAAACCATTAAATCAAAAAACAGCAGATTTTTATTTTGATCATATAGGTGAGTGTTTAAAAAAAGATGAGTTTAGACCTAGAGAAATGTATAATAAATTTAATATTGAGATTTTAAGTACAACAGAGTCAGCATTAGATAATTTAGAATTTCATAAAAGTATCAAAAACTCTAATTGGAATGGAAGAATTATAAGCACTTATCGACCTGATAATGTTATAGATCCTGATTTTGATAATTTTAAAGAAAATATAGATAAATTTGGAGAGATAACAAACGAAGATACAACTACTTGGACTGGTTATCTAAATGCACATAGAAAAAGAAGGGAATACTTTATCTCCTTAGGAACAACAGCTAGTGATCATGGATTAAGTACAGCTAATACAGCAGATTTAAATAACGAGGAAGCTAGCAAGCTTTTTGAGAAAGTTATTACTAAAATAGCCAATAGTCATGAAAAAGAACTATTTCGTGCACAAATGCTCACAGAGATGGCCAAAATGAGTATTGAGGATGGATTAGTTATGCAAATTCATCCAGGTTCTCACAGAAATCATAATAAAAATATATTGGATATATTTGGAAGAGACAAAGGTTTTGATATACCACAAAGAACTTCTTATGTAGATGTTTTAAAACCATTATTAAGTCGTTATGGCATGAATAGTAAATTAAATATTATATTATTTACATTAGATGAAAGTACCTATTCAAGAGAGTTGGCTCCTCTAGCAGGAGCATATCCATCTTTAAAACTTGGACCAGCTTGGTGGTTTCATGATAGTCCAAATGGAATGATGCGATATAGAGAATTAGTAACAGAAACAGCTGGTTTTTACAATACAGTTGGTTTTAATGATGATACAAGAGCATTTCCATCTGTTCCTGCTAGACATGATGTCTCAAGAAGAGTTGATTGTTCATTTTTAGCAACACAAGTTGCAAAACATATAATTTCAGAGGAGGAGGCAAGGGAAGTAGCAATTGAATTGGCTTATAAGTTAGCAAAAGTTTCTTACAAATTGTAGGTATTGATATTAGGCTTCTTGCAAAGGTGCTAAGTTTGTTAGTATTTTTATAAGAAGTCTATTTTTAAAAGGAGAAAAAATGAAATTGACAAAGAAATTAGTAGGTATGGTTTTAAGTGTTCTTGTAACATCAAGCTTAGTTCAGGCCAGAGATTTTCGTGCAGCAGATACTCATCATAAAGATTATCCAACGGTACAAGCAGTTAAATATATGGGAGAATTATTATCTAAAAGTTCAAATGGTCGTTTAGGTATTAAAATGTATCCAGGTAGACAACTTGGTGAAGAAAAAGATACTATTGAACAGACTATAGCAGGTGCAATTGACATTGATAGAATAAATCTTGCTCCACTAAATGGTATCGTGCCTGAAACTGCTATCCCAGCATTACCTTATATGTTTAGATCAATTGAACATATGCATAAAGTTATGGATGGAGAGATTGGTGAAAGAATTTTAAAATCTTTAGAAGCTCATGGTCTTATAGGATTAGCATTTTATGATAGTGGTGCAAGAAGTTTTTATAATACAAAAAGAGAGATTAGAAAACCTTCTGATTTAAAAGGTCTTAAAATTAGAGTTCAAAACTCAGATCTTTTTATAGCAACCATGGAAGCACTAGGTGCAAATGCAACTCCTATGGAATTTGGACAAGTGTATACAGCTCTTAAGACTGGTGTTATTGATGGAGCAGAGAACAATTGGCCTTCATATGAGACTACTAGACACTATGAGGTTGCAAAATACTATTCTTTAGATATGCATTCTATGTCACCAGAGGTTTTAGTAATGTCAAAAATTTCTTGGGATAAATTAACAAAAGAAGATCAAAAGCTAGTTAGAGAAGCAGCTAAAGCTTCTGTTCCTAAGATGAGAGAACTTTGGGAGAAAAAAGTAGCTGCTTCTAGGAAGAAAGTTTTAGCAGCAGGAAATAAAGTTGTTTTTGATGTTGATAAACAACCATTTATTGATGCTATGGGTCCAGTATATAAAAAATTTGCCCCTACAGCAAAGTTGAAAAAACTTATTAAAGATATTCAATCTGTAAAATAAGAAAGTTATGCCAAGGCAATTAAGCCTTGGCACTTACTAGTCAGTTTATATAAACTGACTAGTAAGTGCCATAGGGAGGTTTTTATGGATTTGTATTTAAATGGTTGCAAAAAATTATCATCATTAATTTTAACAATTGCTTCTATAGGTTTAATTGTTATGACGATGATTATAACATGGCAGATATTTGATAGATATGTTCTAAATGATACACCAAATTGGTCGGAAAGATTGTCTATATTTCTACTTAACTGGTATGTTTTTTTAGGTGTTGCCGTTGGAGTACATGAAGATTTTCATTTAGGATTGGTCTTTTTAAGAGAAAAAACAAATGGCATATATAAAATTTTAATAAATAATTTTATATATCTTGCTGTCGTAATCTTTGCTGGATACATGTTTTACTATGGTATAATTTTGATGCAACAAACTTGGAGTCACACGATACCTGCACTTGGTATTTCTACTGCTTATAGTTATCTGCCAATACCAATAAGTGCACTACTTATAGTAATATTTTCTATACAACATTTAATTTTAATAAACATAAAGGGAAAAGCATTATGACACTTATTTTACTATTTGGAGCATTTTTTATATTATTAATTGTAGGGGTACCTGTAGCTTTTGCTCTTGGTATATCATCTTTATTGACAGTTATTTATGAGCAACTTCCTCCTTTGATAGTTTTTCAAAGAATGACTGCTGGAATGAGTGTGTTTTCTTTGATGGCTATTCCTTTTTTTATTTATGCAGGAGAGCTTATGGCTCATGGTGGCATAGCAAATAAATTAGTACTTTTAGCAAGTAAAGCTATAGGGCATGTAAGAGGTGGTTTAGGTCTTGTAAATGTTGGCACCTCAATGCTTTTTGGGGGAATTTCTGGCTCTGCTGTTGCCGATGTTTCAGCTCTTGGTTCGACTCTAATACCTGTTATGAAAAAGAAAGGCTATGATGATGATTATAGTGTAAATGTTACAGTAACATCTGCTACAATTGGACTTACTATCCCTCCGAGTCACAATATGATTATATACTCTATTGCAGCTGGTGGAACAGTCTCTATTTCTAATCTATTTTTAGCAGGATTTATCCCAGGTATATTAACTGGATTTTTATTAATGTTTGTTGCTTATGTCGTGGCAATAAAAAGAGGCTATAAAGCAGAAAAGTTTGATGGTATGTTACCTCTTTTTTATGCATTTATCAATGCTCTACCTGGACTAATGACAGCTATCATTATTGTTGGTGGAGTGTTAAGTGGTATTTTTACAGCAACTGAATCAGGTGCTATTGCTGTTGTATATGCTATTTTGGTTTCTACTTTCTTTTATAGAACCTTATCTTGGAAATCTTTTAAAATGGCAACTAAAAATGCGATTAGGACTACTTCTATAGTTTTATTAATTATTGGTTCAGCTTCAGCTTTTGCTTGGTTGCTTGCATTAAATCAAGTTCCAGCTCAGCTTTTTGAATTTCTTCAATCTGTTAGCACAGAACCAATAGTTATACTGATGCTTATAAATGTAATTCTTCTATTCTTGGGAACTTTTATGGACATGTCTCCACTTATTGTTATAACAACACCGATTTTTCTTCCTGTTGTTCAACAATTAGGTATGGATCCCGTTCAGTTTGGTATTATGTTAATGATAAATCTAGGTATCGGTCTTGTGACACCGCCAGTGGGTTCAGTTTTATTTGTAGGCTGTGCCGTTGCAAAAATACCCATTGAAGCTACTATAAAAACAATCTGGCCTTTTTACTTAGCACTTTTTATGGCATTGATGGCAGTAACTTATATACCAGCAGTATCAATGACCCTACCAAGACTATTTGGATAAGGAAAAAAGATGAAATTTATAAAAGATGAACAATATCTTGAATTTATAAAAAAAAGACGTATAAGAAAAGATAAAAATTTGCGACAGCAGATATATAGGATTCTTTTAGACCTTATTACAAAGGGAATTTTAAAACCAAATACCCTTCTTTCTGAGAACAAAATAGCCTTAGGATTTAATGTTAGTAAAACTCCCATAAGAGAAGTAATAAAGAGACTAGAAATTGATGGTCTAATAAAGATACTTCCACAAAGTAGGACATATGTTTTACCTATAGATAAAAACAAAGTAAATAGTTCCCATAAGATAAGAGAAGCTTTGGAGATACTTTTAATAGAAGAAGCGGTAAACAATGCAAATGAAGATGATTTTAAAATATTTGATTCACTCATAGAAAAACAAAAAATTGCAGTAAAAAATAGAAATTTCGATGATTTTTATGAGTACGATGAAGCATTTCATTATCAAATAGCAAAAAGTGCAAATCTTATGGATGCTTGGGATATTTTACAAAAAGTTAAATTACATATTAATCGTGTAAGATGTATGACTAGAGATGATTTTAATTGGAATAGTAAAGTAATTGAAGAACATATCAATATCTTAAAAGCTATAAAAAGTAGAGATTTAGGGATTGCAAGACTTCAAATGACTCTTCATTTGTCCAGGGTTTCTACAGTTTTAGAGAAAGTTTTGATAGAAAAATAGGATAAAATATGATACTTAATAAAAATACTTATATAAATATATCAAAAAATAAATATAATTTTGATGGAGTCGAAACTTCAATAGTACATTTAGGATTAGGGGCATTTTTTAAAGCTCATCTTTCTTGGTACATAGATAAATACAATGACATTAATAAAGAAGATATATGGGCTATAGAAGCTGTGAGTTTGATGAGTGATACTTCAAAAAGACTTATGAAAAGACAGGATAATCTTTATACATTACATCTAAAAAATTCAAAAAAATCATCATTTAAACTTATATCTTCTCTTAAAGATAGCCTATTTTTAGGTGAAGATAAAAAACATATTATAAATCTTATGACATCTGCAACAGTAAAAATCATAAGTTTAACAATAACAGAAAAAGGTTATTGTTATAGCCCATCAGTTTTAGGATTAGATAAAAAAAATTTAAATATTATACATGATTTAGAAAACTTGAGTAACTCAAAAAGTGCAATTGGGCTTATATGTTATGCTATGCAAGAAAGAAAAAAGCAGGGAATTTGTGGTGTTACTATAATGTCATGTGACAATTTACCATCAAATGGTAAAGTACTAAAAAAAGTAGTTCTTGAGTTTGCTAGTTTAATTGATACTTGTTTAAAAGATTGGATTGAAAATAGTTGTACTTTTCCTTCAACTATGGTTGATAGAATCGTACCAAAGACGACAGATGAGTCAATAGCTCAGATAAAAGACCGTATTGGTATGGATGATTTTGCAGGAATTGTATGTGAAGATTTTTCTCAGTTTGTTGTTGAAGATAATTTTGTTAATAATAAAAAACCAGATTTATCAAAAGTTGGTGTTTTATTTACTAAAGATGTTCAACCTTACGAAAATATGAAATTGAGAATTTTAAATGGAACTCACTCGGCTTTAGCATATATAGGACAATTATTAAAAAAAGAGACTATTTATGAAGCAATAAGTGATAAAGACTTAGAAATTTTTATCATAAATATGCTAAAAAATGAAATAATTATAACTCTTAAAAAGGTAGATGATGTTGATTTTAAAGAGTATTCACAAAGCATAATAAATAGATACAAAAACCCAAATATAGTGCATAAAACTATACAGATTAGCATGGATGGTTCACAAAAATTACCGCAAAGATGGTTAGAAACTTTAAAATACCTTATTGAAAACAATAAAAAATATGATAGCTTTGCTATAGCTTTAGCTTGTTGGATAAAATTTACGTCTTCTAAAGATTTACAAGATAAAGGCATCTATGTAAATGACCCATTGGCAAATGAGTTCAAAAAAATTTGGGAAGAAAATAATCTTCCCAAAGAGATAGTAAGAGCGTATTTTAACCTTAGTGATATATTTAAAAGTTATTTTAGTGAAAAAGAAGAGTTGATTGAAAAAGTTTCAAAAAATCTTAAAAATATAACTAATTTAGAATCTTTGATACAGGAGCTTAACCGTGAAAATGACGTTTAGATGGTACGGTAAAGATGATAAAATATCACTAAAACATATATCTCAAATCCCAGGAATAAATGGTGTTGTTACATCATTGATGCATATAAACGTAGGCGAAGTTTGGAAACTAGAAGAACTATTGGAGCTTAAAAAAAATGTAAATTCTTACAACTTAAACATTGAAGTTATTGAGAGTGTAAATGTTCACGAAGACATAAAGCTTGGTCTTCCTTTGAAAAAAAAATATATAGAAAACTATAAAACGACATTGAGAAACCTATCAAAAATAGGTATTAAAACTGTATGTTATAACTTTATGCCAATATTTGATTGGACAAGAACAGACTTAGAAAAACCTCTTAAAGATGGCTCAACAGTTTTAAGTTTTGATAATGAAACGTTGAAAAATACAGATGCAAATCAGCTTTTTGATATTATTAAAAAAGGATCTAAAGACATTATTATTCCTGGTTGGGAAATTGATAGACTTAGTGCAATAGAGAAGCTTTTTAAACAGTATGAAAATGTAAGTGAGGAAGATTTATGGGCAAATTTAAAGCACTTTTTAGAAGAGATTATTCCTGTTGCAAAAGAGTGTGGTATTAATATGGCTATTCATCCTGATGATCCACCTTTTTCAATATTTGGACTTCCTAGAATCATTACATGTAAAGAAAGTTTAAATAGGTTGGTTAAACTTGTAGATGATAGCCACAATGGCATAACACTTTGTTCAGGTTCGCTTGGACCAAATAAATCAAATGATATTCCAAGTATTATAAGACATTTTGGAGCCATGGGCAGAATCCATTTTGCACATATAAGAAATATAAAACAGATTAGCAATAAAAGTTTTCATGAAAGTTCTCATCTCTCAAGTGATGGAAGTTTAGATTTGTACGAAATAGTAAAAGCATATATAGATATTGGATTTAAAGAACATGTAAGACCTGATCATGGAAGAATGATATGGGATGAAAAGGGTATGCCAGGATACGGTTTGTATGATAGAGCTTTAGGCATAGCCTATCTAAATGGACTTTATGAAGCGATAACAAAAGAAAATAAATGAACAAAGTAGCCGTTATCGGTGAGTGTATGATTGAGTTATATAACACTAAAAAAAATGTATATAAAAAGACTTTTGGAGGAGATACTTTTAATTGTGCAGTTTACCTAAAAAGATCTTCAAGTGATATAGAAATAGAATACATCACAGTTTTGGGTAAAGAGGCATTATCTACACAGATGATAGATTTTTTTCATAAAGAAGAGATACAAACAACCTATATAGATAGGCTAAGCGATAAAACAGCGGGACTATACATAATACATACAAAAGATGGTGAAAGAAGCTTTAGCTACTGGAGAAATGATTCGGCAGCAAAAAAACTATTTTTGACTAACTCTCTTGAAAAAATAAAATTAGATTTAATAGAATTTGATTTGATTTACTTTTCAGCAATTACTTTAGCAATTATGAGTGAAGATGGTAGAAGAAACCTATATGAAACTCTTGATATTGCCAGAAAAAATGGTGTAAAAGTTGCATATGATTCAAACTATAGACCAAGACTTTATAATTCGGTAAGCTCTGCAAAATCTCTACATGTAGAAGCTTTAAAGCATTGTGATATTTTCCTTCCTTCTTATGATGATGAAAAAGAGCTTTGGGGAGATGTTAGCATTGAAGATATAATAAAAAATGCTAATTGTAGTGAAGTTGTAATTAAGCAAGGAGAAGAGGGAGTAGTATATAGTTTTGATGGAAAACGAGCAGAAGTTAAAATAGAAAAATTAGATAAAATAATAGACTCTACTTCAGCGGGAGACTCTTTCAATGGAGCATATCTTGCTGCAAGATTAGAGAATTTCAGCATAGAAGAGTCCATAAAAAAAGCAATTAGACTTGCAGCAAAGGTTATAATGCACAAAGGTGCTATTGTCCCAAAGGAAAAAAATGAGTAATATTATAAATAAATTTGAACAATCTCCAGTCATCCCAGTCTTGACACTGAATGATAAAAATGAAGCTCTTAAGATTGCTGAAGCTTTGATAGAAGGTGGCTTGAGCAACTTAGAAATAACCTTAAGAACCAAAAATGCTCTTACATGCATTGAAGCTATTAAAAAAGAATTTCCTGATGCATTAGTTGGCGCTGGAACTGTCATAAAAACTGAACAGCTTCAACAACTAAAAGATATTGGTGCTTCATTTGCTGTTAGCCCTGGCTTCACAGTCTCTTTGGTAAAAGAAGCAAAAAGCCTAGATATACCTTATCTTCCAGGGGTTTCAACCCCTAGCGAGATTATAGCTCTTTATGAATTAGGTGTTGATTTTCAAAAGTTTTTTCATGCAGGCAACTCAGGTGGTTACGACATGCTAAAAGTTTATGCTAGCATTTTTAGAGATATCAAATTCTGTCCAACAGGTGGCATAAGTAGTGGTGATTTTAAAAATTATTTAAAACTGAATAATGTACCATGCTTAGGTGGTTCTTGGATGGTTGATATGAAAAACTTAAACTACATAAATATAAAAAATATTGCTACTT
>Ga0256845_1003156_pt1 | contig 11354 bp, 13 predicted proteins | sample RiftiametaG_FD_189101 | JGI IMG/M metagenome (GOLD analysis project Ga0256845, IMG submission 189101) | Tube worm associated microbial communities from hydrothermal vent at the East Pacific Rise, Pacific Ocean - Riftia | ecosystem: Host-associated > Annelida > Integument > Unclassified ... | reverse complement strand
CAAACTGGCAAGAAACTCGCAAGAAACAGATAATTCTATCAAATAAGATAGCCAAAATATATCTTATTTGATAGAATTATCCTTATTATAAAGTTTACTCAGCACTGAAGCCAAAAAATCAACCGTGTCGCTTTGCGAAACAGATCATTTCTATTAAATAAGATAGAAATGTAAAAAAAATGGCAGAAAAAACTATGATCGATAATAATGTCTTTTTTCGGGAGGCCACCCTGAGAATCAGTGGCAGTCTGGAAATTGAAAAATCGCTGTACCAGTTTCTCCACTTTGTCAAAGATATAATCCCTGTACGGCAAATGCTAGTAGCACTCTACGACCAAGAAGCGGGCATTGTAGAAACTGTTGCCCATGCCACCCCGGAAGAATACCAGTCCATCTCTCTCAAAATACAGATTCCCGAAAAAGGAAGAAAACAGGTTGACGCCCAGCGTTTCATGCGGGTGCGACGTATCAGGAATACAAGCAATGATCCAATCGCTGAACCTTTCTGCAAAAAATTTGGCTGTCTTGGCCGGGCATGTCTTATCCTGGATCTGGTTATTGAACATAGTTTTCTTGGAGTCGTCGCTTTTTTTAGTTTACCGGGGGAAGAGTTCAGCCTTGATCATGAAAACCTTATTGCGCAATTAAATGAACCATTTGCAGTTGCACTCTCCAATAGTCTTCAGTACAGGGAAGTCCAAAAATACAGAGAACTTTTAGAAGACGACAACCAGTACCTCCAGAAAGAACTTCGCCGTGTATGGGGAGATACAGTTATTGGCGCAGAGTTCGGGCTCAAAGAAACAATGAATATGATCCACCGGGTAGCACCAACAGACAGCCCGGTTCTGTTGCTGGGCCCTACCGGAGTTGGTAAGGAACTAATGGCGAGTACTATTCATAATCTGTCGCCTCGGCACAACGAACCATTTATTGATGTAAATTGCGGAGCAATCCCGGAATCACTAATGGACAGCGAACTTTTTGGCCATGAAAAAGGATCATTTACCGGGGCTTTTGCGCGCAAAAGAGGACGATTTGAACGTGCCCAGGGCGGTACCATTTTCCTCGACGAGATCGGTGAACTAACACCTGAAGCGCAAATTCGCCTTCTCAGAGTCTTGCAGGAAAAAACTATTCATCGTGTTGGAGGATCAGAGACAATAGATCTTGATATTAGGGTAATAGCTGCCACCCATAGAAATCTTGAAGAGATGATGGCCTTGAGATTGTTCAGAGAAGACCTCTACTATAGACTGAAGGTCTTTCCAATCCATATCCCCACTCTGGCTGAACGCAAATCGGATATCCCTTCCCTGGTACATCATTTTGTCCAGAAAAAATCCATACAAATGAAGATACTCAACACACCAAAGATTACCGTCGAGGGCATGGAACGGTTAACCAGTTATAACTGGCCAGGAAATGTAAGAGAGCTTGAAAATGCAGTGGAAAGAGCATTAATTTTATCCAATAACCAACCCCTCTCATTCTCGGAATTTGCCAGTCCGACACCAAACAGCCATAAAATGTTTGCAGGCGATGAACTCAAAATCAATACTTCTACAGAAGAAATACTCAATCTTGATGCGGCAATGGTCCAGCACATAAAAACAGCAATGACCCTGGCAAAAGGAAAAGTAGAAGGCCAATCTGGCGCTGCCAGGTTACTTGGGATAAATCCTCGCACACTAAGAAATAGAATGCGAAAGCTGGGTGTTCCATTTGGCAGAGACGCAATGGATCTCTACGATGAATAAAACCTTTCTTTAAAATCCCAAAGGTCAGGTCACCTCAAATCTACAAAGCATTTGAAATCACAGAGTGAATCAGCATTTGTAACAGCGTCGATAACAGCTCTCTCCATAACTCTTACTGCAGGTAAGCCCAACAACACTTACTTCCACCGGAGGGAAGAACACCATGGACTTCCTGTACAAGGTTGACAAAATCTAAAAATCAGTTTCTCTGGTACCCGGACAATGCTCTTGTTTCGCTTTGCACTTTTGCAGAAGGTGCTTAGGCTTCAACAATCACTTGCCTTGAATTTTAGTTCGATCATATTATAATGAATTTCAGTTATATATCAAAAACATTTACTCAAGGAGGTAAATATGCAATATTCTTCTGAAATTATGGGAATGTGCAGTGTTGCACTGGGGACAAACCACGGACCTGCCCCCATACCACAGGAAGGTGCATGGACACAGGTTAAAGAAGTCAAAGATATTAATGGATTAACCCACGGCGTAGGCTGGTGTGCTCCACAGCAGGGCGCATGTAAACTAACGCTCAATATAAAAAGCGGTATCATTGAAGAAGCACTGGTCGAGACCATCGGCTGCACGGGTATGACCCATTCTGCGGCAATGGCCTCTGAAATCCTTCCGGGAAAAACTATCCTCGAAGCAATGAATACCGATCTGGTCTGCGATGCCATAAACGTTGCGATGCGCGAACTCTTCCTGCAGATTGTCTATGGTCGCAGCCAGTCCGCATTTTCTGAAGGCGGGCTTCCCATTGGCGCAGGTCTTGAAGATCTCGGCAAAGGACTGCGTTCTGTCAGTGGCACCATGTACGGTACCAACAGCAAAGGACCACGTTATCTAGAGATGGCCGAAGGATACGTTAGCGAAATCGCACTCGATAAAAACGATGAAATTATCGGTTATTCGTTTGTCAGTCTCGGTAAAATGATGGACAGTATCAAAAAAGGTGTGGATGCCAACCAGGCATTAAAAGATGCATCGGGAACCTATGGCAGATTTCAGGATGCTGTGAAAACCATTGATCCACGAAAGGAATAAGGAGAATAACTATGGCACTGTTTGAAAGTTACGACAGGCGGATCAATCAGATTACTCCTGTCCTGGAGAAATACGGTTTAAAATCCATGGAAGATGCACAGAAAGTCTGTCTCGATTACGGAGTGGATGTAGCAAAAATCGTTAAAGAGATTCAACCGATATGTTTTGACAATGCGATGTGGGCCTACACGTTGGGTGCTGCCATCGCAATCAAAAAAAGTGAAACCAAAGCCTCAATCATAGCCTCAACCTTAGGCGAAGGTTTGCAGGCGTTTTGCATCCCCGGCTCCGTAGCTGATGATCGAAAAGTTGGTCTTGGACACGGCAACCTCGCCGCAATGCTGCTCAGAGAAGAAACACAATGTTTTGCTTTTCTTGCAGGGCACGAATCTTTTGCCGCAGCAGAAGGAGCAATCGGTATTGCCAGGTCTGCAAATCGTGTGCGCACTGCACCTCTTCGGGTTATCCTCAACGGTCTAGGCAAGGATGCCGCCAAGATTATTTCAAGAATTAATGGTTTTACCTACGTGCAAACCACATTCAACTACTCCACAGGAAAACTTTCAGTTGCCTCTGAAACAACATATTCCGATGGCGAACGTGGCAAGGTAAGATGTTTTGGCTCTGACGATGTGCGTGAAGGCGTGGCTATCAACCATTTGGAAGGGGTCGATGTCTCCATCACCGGAAACTCAACAAACCCGACCCGCTTTCAACACCCTGTTGCCGGCACCTACAAAAAAGAGTGCCTGGAGCAGGGGAAGAAATATTTTTCCGTGGCTTCCGGCGGCGGTACCGGACGCACCCTGCATCCAGACAATATGGGCGCTGGTCCCGCTTCCTATGGCATGACCGACACCATGGGCCGTATGCATTCTGATGCCCAGTTTGCCGGCTCATCCTCGGTACCGGCCCATGTGGAAATGATGGGTCTTATTGGAATGGGTAACAATCCGATGGTGGGCGCTTCTGTGTCTGTTGCCGTAGCGCTGGAACAGGCGTCGTAACAGAAATCTGGTCTGATAATAAAAAAGGGAGACACCTTCACGGTGACTCCCTTTTTTATTCTGTTACGAACAATCGTAATGAGCCCCAATTACTCTGGTGCAGTCATCTCGTGGATCTTACTTTTGCCTTCCTCCAGTAATTCTGCTGACTTCTTTTTTGTTCCTTCCCATGCATTTTTTGATTTTTCGGCAGTGTCATCAATTATTTCATTCGTTTTATCAGCAGTTGTATCTGCTAATTCAGAACTTTTCTTTTTGGTTTTATCCCAAAGTTCACTGCTCTTTTGCTGAGCATCATGATAGGCATCGGCTGTTTTTTCCTTTGTCTTCTCCCAGCTTTCCTCCGATGCATCTCCTACCGCATGTGCTGCGTCATTAATCTCCTCAGACGCTTTTTTCCATTTGCTCTGCTGCTCGACACTCATTGCCGATACATTGAAAAACAGAAAACAAACCAGAAAAACAACACTTCCGCTTAAAAAAAACTTTATCCCTGCCATTTCAACACTCCTTTGTAAATTATCGCAAAGGTGGCGCATAAAGCAAGCCGCCATTATTCCAGAGCTTATTTAAACCTCTTTCGACAGTGAGTGGGGATTCCGTACCAAAATTACGTTCAAAAACCTCCCCGTAATTGCCTACAGCCCGAATAATTCTCACCGCCCAGTCGTCGCTGAGACCAATACCCTTGCCCCCCGGCCCCTCCTGTCCAAAGAATCTTTGCACATCAAGTCGGTTGCTGATCTTCATCTCTTCAATATTTTTCGATGTAATACCCAGTTCTTCTGCGTTTATCATAGCAAACAGGGACCATCTGACAATATTGAACCACGTATCATCACCCTGTCTGACGACAGGGCCCAGTGGTTCTCTTGAAAGTACATCAGGCAACACAACGGCACTTTCAAGGGCAGTAAGTCCATGACGCATTCCGTACAGTTGTGATTGTTGGAGAGATATTACGTCACAGGCCCCTTCCTCGAGCCCTTTTACTGCCAGATCAATGGAATCATACGTTACTTTTTTAAAAGAAATTTTTTCGGTCTCAAGATAGTGTGTGAATTTATGTTCAAAGGGAGATGTCACAGGGCTGCAAACTTTCACTTTTTTCAAATCTGCAAGCTTCTCTGCTCCAAGTTTTTCAACAATAAGAATCCCTTGACCGTCGTAATAATTGACTCCAACAAAATGAACCGCCAAGGCAGTATCTCGGGTAAATGTCCAGGAAAGATGACGAACAAGAATATCCACTTCTCCAGACAACAACGCAGTAAAACACTCTTTTTCCGCCAGAGGCAGGTACTCAACTTTTTCAGCATCGTCAAATATTGCAGCCGCCACCGCACGGCACATATCAACATCTAGACCTGCCCATTTTCCCATCGCATCAACGGTAGAAAAACCAGGCGATCCGGTTGATACACCACATTGCAGAAAACCCCGTTTTTCCACTTCTTCTTTTGTATAGGCATGAACTGAGGTGGAAAAAACAAGCCCTGCCAATATGCATAAAGCATAATTTTTTAATTTCATAATAGTGTTTGTATTATTAAAATTTTTCCAAAATGATATTTTGATAATTGAAAATGCAGATATAGCAGGAATTTCCATTTCACTTCAAGTAAATAGTTGCTACAATAACTTCCCGTCTGCGTCAGCGTAACCAATACTACAAAGTACTCTACAGGGATCAGCATCACAAACCACTCTAATTCCGGTCAACCAACTTTGCAAAAAAAACATCCTAAAACTGCACGTTTTGTTGCAATTGAAACACTTCGGCAGCTCTATCAGCAACAATTACCCGTCAAATATATCCTCGACAAGTCTCTACAAAAGCATAATTTAGCACCCAAAGATCGCAACCTCACCATGCAGCTGGTCTATGGAGTACTTCGAAACAGACAATATCTTGATAGAATCCTGGAGATCCTCTCAAAAACTCCTTTACGTAAATTAGACCCTTTTGTTCACCAGGCTCTGGCTGTCGGGCTCTATCAACTCTATTTTCTGGAGCGCATTCCCGAATCTGCAGCTGTCAATGAAGTCATTAACAGTTGTAAAACTGCAAAAATTCCCAAAAGATTGCACGGTTTTGTCAACGGCATTTTGAGGCAAAGTATCAGGCAGAAAAAACAGCTTGGCCAAAAAGCATTAACTGATAAAAATGCTACACTTATCTTCAATCATCCCGACTGGCTTGTTACGAAATGGCAAAACAGCTTCGGCACTGAGGAAACCAGGAGGATCTGCGTAAACAACAACCATGAACCTCTGCTGGTTCTGCGTATTAATGTTGGCAGAGTTCCACTCAGTGATTTTTTTCTTATGTTAGAGCAGGCCGGCATCGATCATCGCCCCGGCTCCTATGCAAAAGACTGTGTTATTCTCCCTGGTTTTCATGGATCCATTCCAACGATTCCCGGCTATAAAGAAGGTTTTTTTCAGGTTCAGGCCGAAGCAGCTCAACTCGCCACCAGACTGCTGGCTCCTTTGAAACCGGGGGGGCACTACCTTGACGGTTGCGCTGGTCTCGGAGGCAAAACATTACATCTGCTCGAACTTGGACAACAATCAAACCTGCATATCCATGCCGTCGAACCGGATTCACGCCGCCTGACTCAATTAAAACACAACCTTCATCGGCTTAATTCAGACCACAATCTTACCGTTCATTCTACAACCCTTCAAAATTTTGGTAGTACAACTTCACTTTTATTCGACGGAATACTCATCGATGCTCCATGCTCCGGCACCGGTGTTATCGGCCGGCATCCTGATATCAGATGGAATAGAAGAGAGGAGGACTTCCCCGGATACCAGCGGGAACAGCTTGCACTGCTTGAAGCCGCCTCAAAACTCCTCATCCCCAAAGGAATACTTGTTTATGCAACATGCTCTCTGGAGCCCGAAGAGAATCAGGACGTCATTACCAGCTTTCTTGCAGGTAACCCGGAATACAAAACTACTGACTGCACCCCGTTTCTCCCTGCACCGGCACAACAGTTTATTGAAAATGGATTCTTTGCACCTCACCCCTCAACATCCATAGACGGTTTTTTCGCGGCTAGACTGCAACGGAAATAAGTCAATTTTTCTTTGCCAAGGATAGAGGTCTGTTGTACATTCTCTCCATCTTATAGATACGAGAAACATGATTCATCTTCACTCTCCTCAACAGGAATAAAAACAATGGCAGAAATAAAAAGCACACTCGAAATGGTCATGGAACGGGCTGCAAAAATGGCCGCTTCAGCGACAACAGATACCGACAACGAAAACCTCATTAAAGCAGGTATGCGCCTGGGCGCAACTTTTCTGAGTGACGACAGTACCGATCTTTTTGAGGAACTTGACAAACACCCAGAAACAGATCGCAAACAAGTACTTGAAGGAATAACTAAAACCCTGCTCCGCAACATTGTCCTTCCCCGTGAAGAACAATTACAGGAATCGGGAAAAGCTGCATTACAAGGTCTTGTTCTACTTGCAAAGAGCACAAGAGAAATTCAAACAATCTGTCAGGAGCTTGAACAAATACTGGAGCAATACGGTCAACACAAAGAACAGACAACCAAACAGCTTGACGATGCCATCCGGGCACAATTAGAACAACAACAGGCAGCAGGTGGCCAGCAGGAGCAAGGCCCCGTTAACCCGGCAATGCACCCACAGTACAAAGAGGAATTGGCCAAGATGCTGACCAGCCTGAATAACCAGTACAATGAGGCACTGGATCAGAGAAAACAGATGATTTTACAATATCTGACCCAAGTATCATAAAAAACATTTTTACAATTTGGTCATCTACGATGAATTACTCTCGCCGAATAAAAAAAATTCAAGCAAAACTAAGAAGAAAAAAAATCGATGCCTTTCTCATCAGCCAACCCCAAAACCGACGATATCTCAGTGGTTACACGGGTGACGATTATGGCATCTCGGAATCTTCCGGATTCCTGATTATCCCGGCCGAGGGTAAAATCCACCTTCTTACGGATTTCCGTTATAAAAACCAGGCAAAGCAGGATGTTCCATGGGCCACAATTAAAATTTACAAACAGGGCTCCCTGAAATTACTCTGCGAATTACTCCCCGATCTTGATGTCAAAACTCTCGCATTTGAAAGTCACTACACGCTGTTTTCAACTGCCCAAAATCTCAAGACCGAACTTGGCAAAAAAGGTATTCAAATCACCCCGCTGGAAGGCATGGTTGAAAAAATGCGGAGAATCAAAACAGAAAAAGAAATTGATCTGATCCGCACATCCGTTCGACTCAACGAAAAGGTCTTTGTAGAAATTTTCAAAAAACTCCCTGAATTTGAGACAGAAATTGACATCAGCCTTGCTATCGAATCACTTATGCGCCGCAAGGGGGCAGAAGGTAACAGTTTCGACTCAATTGTTGCCAGTGGTACAAACAGCAGTCTTCCCCATGCTGTGCCAACGCAGTCTCCCATACAAAAAAACAAATCCCTAACCATTGACATGGGGTTGGTTTTGGACGGTTACTGCTCTGATATGACACGTAATTTTGTCCCAGGTGAACCGGACAAACGATACCTAAAGTTGCATAGACTGGTGCGAAAGGCCCAGTTGGCCGGCATGGCCGCAATTCGGGCCGGTGTCCGTTGTTGCGACGTGGACAGAGCCGCTCGAAAAATCATTGCTGATGCGGGGTACGGGAAAAGATTTGGCCATTCTCTTGGCCACGGGGTTGGCCTTGCGGTGCATGAACAACCCAACCTTTCCTCCCACTCTACCAAAAAATTGAGAGCCGGTATGATCGTCACAGTGGAACCGGGAATCTATATCCCGGGATGGGGCGGCATTCGGCTTGAAAATATGGTTGTTGTCCGGGAAGACGGGTGCGAAAACCTCAATAAAGATACGACATGGCTGGATATCTGATTTCCCCCTTACACAAATCAGTTTTTAATGGAAGAAAACAATGCGACAGATAGTTATTGATGAGCTCTCCCCCATGGAACAGGATAATATCGACTCATACCTCAAGCGGTCGATTAAACAGGGCCCGATGGTTGGTCTTTACTGGCTGCACCTGCCACCGGATCTGCTTGCAGAAGCCCAGCAGGGTCATGAAGAACATGGCCCATTTTTTGTGGCAGTAGAACTTACCAATGGATCGGTAAAATTTGAGTTACTGGTTAGAAACCAGACCAACCTCCATTGCAGCTGTATTGCCCATGCGACGCCGACTCAACGGCAATTCGTCCTCGATTTTATTGACCGGATGGTTACAGAAGAGATGATTTCTTCCTGAAAAAGTCCTGTGAAAATGTATCAACAGGTTGAATGAAACAACCCACCCACCAGATACCCCTTTTCAATGTATTCATTGTAACATTTTATTCCTTTGCCGGTTCTGGCGACTACGACTTCAATTCCCTTTTCTTTTAGATAGTCGATAGTCGCCTCCTGGATCTTCAAACGATTGAGGCGTCCTGTGGTCAATATCACCACCCGGCTTCCCTTCACTATCAACTCCTCCACCTCAGCAGGCGGAACACCAAGTCGATGTTCCGTTCCATGTTCCGACCAATCCCAATTCCTGCCACCGCCTGGCCATAATTTGAAATCTTTGCCACGACCTATACTCTCAATCTCCATCCTCCCCCAGCCGGAGGAAAGAATTATTAAAGAACTGTCATCTGGCTTATCCATAATTTTCTTCCTTCTTATAAGATTTATGGCCACTACAGTTTTTTTCGGATATACAGAGTTTTCTGCACGACAGCAACCGTTTTACCTTCTCCATCTACTACGCGAACTTTGAATTTTTCCAGAAGTTTCTCAGAAGATTTCGCTTTTTCACGAATAGATTGCAATCGTTCTGCATCGAGGGTAAATGTCGCCCGCACCTCACCGCGACCGGGCTGTATAAATTTTATCCTCGCTGCAGTGTCCCAGACAATATAGTCTTTGCCAAGGTTTCTTAAAAGCATCAACATGTAAAAAGGATCCGTCATGGAAAAAAGACTGCCGCCAAAGTGACTTTTCACATAATTGCGATTATACCAGCGAAGTTTCATTCCCACCTCTATCCTTTGCCAGTCATCCGCTATATATTTCACAACAATTGCTGCTCCGAGATAAGGCGGCCAACTATTGATAATAAACCGAAAAACATTCGGGTAATCCATTGGATTTTTCATAAATAAACATTTTATTTCATATTGTTATTGCAGCAATTTTCCATGCGAACAGCTCCTGACTGTCACACCTTTTGTAAGAGTAATACTCTTCCCTGCCTTTACGCCTTTTAAAAAGGTATTGCTGTACACTTTCGCCCCCTTTGATCGCACTTTTTTCAGCCTTGGAAACATCAAGCCCACAAACTCTGTCAATTTTTGGTCTTCTTGCAGAATCAGTTTATTATTTTCCTGCTGCCTGGTATCTTTTTCGATATTTTTTCGGTGACTATCCATTTTTTCATAAAAACCTTTTAACAGACCGAGATAATAACTATTTTTTTCTGTTCTCGTAGACCCATTGAACTGATGTTTACAACCGAACCAGAGAAATGCCAACCGATTTTCAAGAAAATAATAGCAGTACTCGGCAATGGCCACATTTTCAACAGTTCCAAAAATTTCAATAACCTTATATGTCTCATTACGAAGAGGATCATACAATTTTGCCAACACTGTTCTAACGAAGAAAAAATCCCTGAGAATCAGACAGATATGGCGCTGATATCGCTCAATCCGTTTCCGTTTTTTATCTATGCTGACGCTTACATAATTCTGTTCCCACCCCTGTTCCAACGAGACGATATTATGCCTTTCAATCAATTCATTGGCCTTTTGCATAGCAAGTGTTGCCTCATGCTCATTTGCAGACTGGGCCAGAGCCAGAAGTTTTTCAACCTTATCAACAAACCTGCGTCCCGCTATAGTAGATGAAGCCCCCGAAGTCGCTTCTTCCACGGTTTCACTGGATACATTTACCGAGTATCTAAAGGCAGGAATAACTCCTAAAATACCACAGGCTTTGTGAAACGCATCGCCGTGGGGTTTTTCTTCATCACAAAGCAATTCGCTGCACAACTGATGAGCCATTTCATGTTTGAGCACCTGCAGAGTCGTCGACCATGAATAGTTACTGATAAGGTGACGGCTCAATCGCAGGGTTCTAGTTGCAGAATGCCACGATCCCAATGTCTTTACGCTTTCTGATATCTCGAAAACAGGTGGCAGCATCTCCACCCCATAACCGTAGCAGATATCACAATATTCCTGGTGAATCTGTTGCAACCAGACGCGCTGCAGCAGACTCTTTTGTTCTTCATCGTGTATACCGTTTTCCAATCCGTTCACCAAACCCTTTCTCTATGTGTAATTTACTCTAAATTATGGTAACTATTCGGTCACACTTTACAAAAAAAGCGCATTTTACACTATGCTGATAGCAACAACACATAAAAACACAGATTTTGACGCTCTTGCCTCCGTAATAGCAGCCACTCTTCTCTACCCCGGCTGCGTCGGTGTCATTCCCAAAATGACCAACAGAAA
>Ga0256845_1003155_pt1 | contig 11355 bp, 6 predicted proteins | sample RiftiametaG_FD_189101 | JGI IMG/M metagenome (GOLD analysis project Ga0256845, IMG submission 189101) | Tube worm associated microbial communities from hydrothermal vent at the East Pacific Rise, Pacific Ocean - Riftia | ecosystem: Host-associated > Annelida > Integument > Unclassified ... | reverse complement strand
TGGTAAAAATGTACAATCTATGTTAAAACTTGGCAGAGCCCAAGGTGCTGCTATTGCAGCTGCTTTGCAACGTGATATGCCTATTACCGAATATGCACCACGAAAAATAAAACTTGCCATAACTGGTACAGGCACAGCAAGTAAAGAACAAGTTGCAGGTTTGCTAAAAAGCATTCTTAAACTAAAAGAATTACCAAAAGATTTAGATGCAACCGATGGTTTAGCTGCTGCTTTATGCCATTTTTATGCAATAACAAGCAAAATACCAAGTGGTGGCGGAGCTAAGAATTGGGCAGATTTTATTAAAAAAAATCCTAAGAGAGTTAAGTAGAGCTTGTCTATAAAGTCAAGCAATCGAACTTTATAGATAGAGATTACTTAATATTCCCTAATAAATTTAGCCATTCTTATTAAAATTTATACTTTTGTGCTATGCCAATTTTAGAAGCAAAAAATATTGTAAAATCTTACGCTAACCATATTGCCCTTAACGATGTTTCGATAAGCGTTGAACAAGGCAGCGTTTTCGGCTTGTTAGGACCTAACGGAGCAGGAAAAACCTCTTTAATTAGAATAATAAATCAAATTACCGGACCCGATAAAGGAGAAGTTCTTTTTGAAGGCAAAAAATTACGACAAAAAGATATTAGCCGAATTGGTTATTTACCCGAAGAACGTGGTCTTTACAAAAAAATGAAAGTTGGAGAGCAAGCAATTTATCTTGCTCAATTAAAAGGTCTTTCTAAATCTGAGGCAAAGAAAAAATTAAGATATTGGTTCGAAAAATTTGAAATTGCAGCATGGTGGGATAAAAAAGTAGAGGAATTATCAAAGGGTATGCAACAAAAAATACAATTTATTGTTACCATTCTTCACGAACCCGAACTATTAATTTTTGACGAGCCATTTAGTGGTTTCGACCCAATAAATACTAATCTTTTAAAGCAAGAAATTTTACAACTTAAAAAACAAGGTGCTACAATAATTTTCTCTACTCACAATATGGAATCGGTAGAGGAACTTTGCGATGATATTGCTCTAATAAATAATTCTACAAATATTCTTTCGGGGAAATTATCTGAAATTAAAAAAGAATATAAATCTAATATTTATAAGATAAATTTTTCTGACAAAGCTCGTTTTCTTGATTTGAGCTTACGTTATCAATATAAAATTCTTGAAAAAGAAACTACTAATGATAGTAGCAGTATGAGGGTTAAACTTCTTGATAATGAAGTTACAACAAATCAATTAATTCAATCAATTTTACCTTATGGGAATATTGTTTCTTTCGAAGAAGAAATTCCAACAATGAATAATATTTTTATTAAACTTGTTGGCAAAGAAAATTCTAAAGATGAAGATGCTCAGCAACTTCAAAAGGACTAATTTCTCCCTTTTCAACCATTTTTTCTAAATCTTTTATTTTTGATTTGGTATTTTTATCAGAATAGAATTTAGTTATAATTCTTTCGTTTATAGTATTATACATTTTTTGCTTATTCTGTGCTGTACGTTTTTTATAAAAATATTTATTTCCCTTTGTATAATCTATATATTCATTAATTTCTTTGTATATATCTTCAATTCCTGAGTTTTCTAGCGAAGAACATATTTTTACTTTAGGAAAATAACCCGATTCGTTTGCAGGATACAAATGCAAAGCATTTTTATATTCAGATTTTGCAAGTTTGGCTTTTTTAATATTTTCCCCATCGGCTTTTGTAATAGCAATCATATCAGCCATTTCCATAATACCTCGTTTTATTCCTTGCAATTCGTCGCCAGCACCGGCAAGCATTAAAAGCAGAAAAAAATCTACCATTGAATGCACTAAAACTTCCGATTGCCCTACTCCAACTGTTTCTATTAAAATATAATCGAAACCTGCGGCTTCGCAAAGAATAATTGTTTCTGCCGATTTTTGTGCAACACCACCCAAAGAACCTGCCGATGGAGAAGGTCGGATAAATGCCATTTTATCTTGCGAAAGTAATTCCATGCGAGTTTTATCACCTAAAATACTACCTTTAGATTTGTTGCTCGATGGATCAACTGCTAAAACTGCAAGTTTTAAATTTTTGTTAGTTATAATTTTTCCAAAACTTTCTATAAAAGTACTTTTTCCAACTCCCGGAACTCCTGTAATTCCAATCCTTACAGAATTTCCAGATTTTGGCAAACAAAGTTTTACTATTTCGTTTGCAAGTTTTTTATCTTTATCTAAATTACTTTCTACAATGGTTATTGCACGACTTAAGATAGAAATATTGCCTTCTTCAATCCCTTTAAAATAATCGTTAGCAGACAGTTTAGATTTTTTTAATCCAACAAATTTCTTTGCAGCATTTTTATTAACCACCTCTGGTTGCTTAATTCCTTTATTTACTTTCAGCTTTGACATTCTTTTTCAAAGATAATAAAATTAATTTATTCTCTATTATTTTTTATATGCATAAAGTTTATGCTAAAATAAAACCACACGATACAATCGTGCATTAGCAGGAGCAGTTTGATTTTATACTTATTCTTTTTTCTTAAAATCGTCGAAATCTCTTTGGGCTTTTAGTAAATTAACTGTATGTAGAAGTAAATTTTTTGTTTCGTGCAATAAGCCTAAATAAAGTATAGAATTTTTGCTTCCAAGCTCGTTATGTTTTAATCGCTTAATTTGTAGTTTTCTATTTACTTCTATTTCAACAATTAATTTTTCTCTTTGTTTTATAATATCTGTTACTTGTTCGTAATTTTTTGTTTTAATAACATCAAAAATTTTGTTATAAAAATCTCGTATTTTATTAGATGTTAGTTTCAATTCATCGAACTGAATATCGAGCAAGCGAGTAAAATCATTATCAATATGTTCTATACTTGGTTTAATCATATACTCTAAGCAATGTGCCGTTTCTCTTAAGTAATCAAGCACTTGCACATAAAAATGACTGGTAGTTATAGAATCTTTATCAAATTTCTTTATTGTTTTATAAACATTATCTTTTAAATATTTCGATTGTTTATTAATTACCTTTATATCTTTTTTAACATCTTTTAAAATTTTTCTATCTTCTTGTTCTAGACCTAAAATAAGATTATCATAAATATCGTTAATGCTTGATAATGTACCTATTACATTAGATGTGCATTTTGCTAATACGTTATCTTCTTTTAAATCTTGTATATCATCTTGAATAGTTTTTTTACTATTTTTTTTATGCATAAAGTTAGTTTTTACTAAAGAAAAAATTGCAATTCCAAGCATTGCAAAAATCGCATAAAAACTACCGTAGCTAAACAATACTGCCACAATAAACGCACTTGTAAAACCTATAAACGCAGTAAAAAACCAACCTCCAATAACAGAAATTACACCTGTTATTCTAAACACGGCACTTTCTCTGCTCCAAGCTTTATCAGACAAAGATGTTCCCATTGCAACCATAAAAGTTACATATGTTGTTGATAATGGAAGCTTGTAAGATGTCCCTATTGCAATAAGAATACTTGCTACAACAAGGTTTACCGATGCTCTAATCATATCAAAAGCAGGAGGGTCTGTATCTAAAGCTTGTTGTTTTTTAAAGCTTGTTGTATCAAATTGTTTTTCTATAGATTTGCTAATTACAGCAGGGGTATATTTATTTATTACCTTAAATGTTTTTCTTGTACCACGAACAATATTTCGTGCCATAATAGACGAGCCAAATCTTTCTTCGCCTTCATCTTGGCGGCTTAAATCTAATGATGTTTTAAGAACAGCTCTAGATTTTTTAGAAAACCAAAGTGTAATTATCATTATTAAACTTGCTGCAACCAAAATATACATTTCTGTTGGAACATTATCTCCGGCTAATTTAGCCATATTAAAACTATCGGCTGCTTCGCCTGATGCTACCCAATATCCAAATGCTTTATATCCGGCTATTGGCACGCCAATAAAGTTTACAAGGTCGTTGCCTGCAAAAGCAAGTGCTAAGGCAAAAGTTCCTACAAATACAATTACTTTAAGAATGTTTATCTTAAGAAAAATAAAAATTTGTAAAATGATTGTCCATATAGCAAAACTTACAGCTATAATTTCTTTAAAATAAACAACAGCAAATTCTTTCATTGTTATTGATAATGTTTGAGTTTCTTCGTGCCAAATATATTTCCCTTTCACAGCACCTAACATATCACTAATTGAAGTGAATGATTCGTTTAATGAATTATTTATCCATGATAAAACATCGCCACCACTATAAATTGCCATAACTTCGTGTGTTGCATAAGGCGAACCTTTTAAACCTTTAATTATGATAAAATATGTTATTGATGTAATTGCTAATCCGCCCCAGATTGCGCCAAAATATTTAAATCTTTGTGTGTAATCGAACGAAAATAGAAGCCGTGATAAAAATTGGACTAATGCACCAATAGTAAATGCAACAATAACGGAAAGTAAAATACCTCCAATAATTTGAAGTGCTTTGTCGGAGTTTATATATCTTGCTAAAACTTGGTTTGCATCGGGATTGGTGCTTATTTTTATCCAAGCAACTCCAACGGCTGCTCCTAGCAATCCGAAAACAATAGAAACTGTTGTTGATGTGGGCATACCAAAGGTATTAAAAATATCTAATACCAGTATATTAGTTATCATTACGGCTAAAAACAACACCATAATTTCTTTAAATGTAAACAATTCGGGGTGAAAAATACCTTTTCGTGCAACTTCCATCATTCCGGTTGAATATGTAGCTCCAACAAAAATACCGAGTGCAGCAATTCCCATTATAACTTTAAAATGTGCTGCCTTAGATCCTACTGCCGAATTTAAGAAATTAACAGCATCGTTGCTAACTCCTACAACTAAGTCTGATATTGCAAGAGCAAATAAAACTACTACAAGAACTATATATATATTATCCATCTCAAAAAAATATTTTTTAAAAATGGAAAATTAATTGTAATATTTAAGTATTGATATATTTAAAGATTAATTATATGTTAAGTTAATGTTAAGTTAATGTTAAGAATTAATACCCTTGAGATTATATTTTTTTAAAATCATCAAAATCTCGTTGAGCTTTAAGTAGATTTATTCCGTTTAGGAATAAATTTTTAACCTCATGAAGAATACCTAAATAAAGCACACTGTTTTTTGTTCCTGCTTCTTTATGCTTAACTCGTTTTATTTGAGTTATTCTATATGTATTAACATCATCAATAAATTGTTGTTGAAGATTAATCATATCAGGAAGTTTATCATATTCTTTTGTATTTATTATTTTAATTATTTCTTTATAAAAGGTCTTAATTTTTTCGGAAACAAGCGATAGTTCTTTTATCTGAATATCTAATAACTCGCCAAAATTATTATCTACGTGGTCTAAACTTGGTTGAGAAATAAATGTTAAAGCGTGAGCTGTTTCTCTCAAATAATCGAGAACTTGCACGTAAAAATGACCTGTTTTTATAGAGTCTTTATCTAATTTGATAATTGTTTTATAAACATTATCTTTCAGATACTTAGCCTGTTTATTAAGTGCATTAACATCTTTGTTGGCTTCTTTCAATATTTTTCGGTCTTCTTTGTTAAGTCCTAAGAATATTTTATCAATAATACTCGAAACATTATTTAATGTATCGGTAATATTAACAGTGCATTTTTCAACAATATTACTTTCTTTAATATCGTCTTCTAATTTAGTTTTTGTTTCGTGTTCTTCTATTTTTTTCTTATGATAGATATGCGATCTTATCACTAAAAATAAAACTATTGCTAATAATCCGAAAATAGCATAAAATCCTGCAAAGGTAAATAATAGAGCTACAATAAAAGCAACCGAAAATGCCGAAAATGCAGTAAAAAACCAACCTCCAATAACAGAAATTACACCTGTTATTCTAAACACAGCACTTTCTTTACTCCAAGCTTTGTCTGCCAAAGATGTACCCATTGCAACCATAAAAGTTACATAAGTTGTAGAAAGTGGTAATTTAAAAGATGTTCCTATTGATATTAAAATACTTGCTACTACAAGGTTTACCGATGCTCTAATCATATCAAAAGCAGGAGGATTTTCTTCTCTTGCCTGAACTTGCTTAAATGGATTTGTATCAAATTGTTTTTCGAAAAAGTTATTTACACTATTTGGTAATATTTTTTTGGTAGCTTTTGCCGATTTTCTGGCAGCTCTAACAATATTTCTTGCCATAATAGATGAACCAAATTTTTCTTCACCTTCATCTTGACGACTTAAATCTAATGATGTTTTTATAACCGAACGGGCTTTTTTAGATACCCAAAGTGTTATAACCATTATTAAACCTGCTACAATTAAAAGGTAAGGTGCTGTTTCTACTTTTCCGGTTAAACCAGACATTAAATGAGTGCTTGCATCGGCTCCGGATTTTACCCAATCTTGATAAGAATGAAATCCTGCCAAAGGTACTCCAATAAAGTTTACAAGGTCGTTGCCTGCAAATGCCATAGCTATTGCAAATGTTCCTACATAAACAACTATTTTTAAAATATTTACTTTCAAAAATTGTAATATTTGCAGTATTATTGCCCAAGCTATAAAGCTGTATATCATTATTTGTACTGAATATTCTTTTACCCAACCTGTAAGGCTTATGTTTAATATGCCTTTGTCTTCAATCCAAATATATTGACCTTTTACACCTTTAATCATTTCATCTATACTTGTGTAATTTTTATGAAAATGCTCATTTATCCAAGCTAATGCTCCACTGGCATTTCCTTGAAAAACGCTATACATTTCGTAAGCCGAATATGTTGAACCTTTTATTCCTTTAATTAAAATAAAATATGTGATAGCCATAATTGCTAAGCCGCCCCAAATTGAACCATAATATTTAAAACTTTTTGCATACGAGAAAGAAAACAGCATACGAGAAATCCACTGAACAAATGCCCCTACCGAGAATGCAACAATTACAGAAAGTAGAATTCCTGATACAATTAATATTGCTTTATCGGTGTTTATAAATGTGCTTACCGTAACATTTGCGGCATCAATACCTAGCGATTCTGCAATATTTGTTATTGCCTCTGGTTGCGACGATATTTTTACAATAGCCACCGAAACGGCTGCTCCCAACAATTCAAAAACTATAGAAACTGTTGTTGATGTGGGCATTCCAAATGTGTTAAAGGTGTCTAACAGAATTATATCTGTTATCATAACAGCAAGAAAAATTACCATTATTTCGGCAAAGTAGAAATGCTCGGGGTGAAAAATCCCTTTACGTGCTACCTCCATCATTCCACTAGAGAAGGTAGTTCCTACCAAAATACCAAGTGCTGCAATACCCATTATTATTTTAAAAGGGGCTGCTTTTGAACCAATTGCCGAGTTAAGAAAATTTACGGCATCGTTACTTACACCTACAATTAAATCTGAAATTGCTAGTGCAAATAAAACTACTACTAATACTAAGTAAACATTATCCATTTCTTTTTATCATTTTAATTTGAAACAAAGTAATGAATTAAAACAATTAGAAATGTTACCTGTTTAATAAGTTAATGTTAAATAAATGTTAAGGGAGAATTTTTACTTTTTCGTTTAATAAAAGATATTTTTTAGCGGTTTACATAATACAAATAATATAAAATACCAACAGCTACAATCATATAAATTAATGATAGTGGTGCCCCAACTTTTAAATAATCTCTAAATCTATATCCTCCCGGACCATAAACCATAAGGTTTGTTTGATATCCGATAGGGGTCATAAAATTTGCAGCGGCGGCAAAAGCAACAATAAGTACAAATGGTGTAGGAGCTACATGCATTTTTAAAGCAATTGATAATGAAATAGGGAACATTATTGCAACTGCTGCAAGGTTTGTGATAAATGCAGCAAGAATTGTTGTGATAAAATAAATACCGTATAAAATCCCGAGTAAACCTAAAGGCATCATTAAATTAATAAAGCCATTACCAATTATTTGGGCTATTCCTGTTTTTGTCATGGCAATACCAAGTGCTAATGATAGCACAATTATAAGTGCTAAATTAAAATCTATACTTTTATGCAAGTCTTTTGGCGAAGCAATTTTTAAACTTAGAATTAATATAAAAAGTAGTACTAAGCCAAAAAATAAGGGCAAAATATTTAATGCCGATAGTGTTATCACAGTAATTGTTCCTCCTAATAAAACTAAAGATTTATAAGGTTCAACTTTGGTTAAATCCTTCACTCTAGAAATAAAATAGAAATCAAAAATATCGGCTCTATTTGCTAAATTTTCTCCTGCAAAAAGCAATAAAGCATCACCTGCTTTAAATTGTATTTCGCCTATTTTACCACGTAATTTTTCTCCATTTCTATGAATTGCTACAATTGCAGCATCGTATTTTCCTCTAAAATTAGCTTCTTTAACAGTTTTGTTAATCAAAGTTGAATTATGCGATATTACAACTTCTATTAAATCAATATGTTTTTTCTTTTTTAGCATTCCTACTTGTGGAAAAATAAGCTCCGAATTATTATTGATAAATTCGGCAATAGCATCGGTTTCACCAGCAAAAACCAAAATATCTTTTGCAGCTAAAACAGTTTTAGGACCTGCTGCCGGCAAATCTAAATCGGCTCTAATTATACGAACTAAAAACAAACCTTTTAAATCTCGCAGTTCTGCTTCTTCTATAGATTTTCCAACAACAGTTGAACCTTCTTTAATTTGTGCTTCTACCGTATATTGTCTGTTAACAAGCTCGTTAGATTTATTTTCTGTGTTGTTTGGTAATAATCTATGACCTATTGTAAGCATATAAACAAAGCCTATTAATGCCATTGGAATACCTACCCAAGCAAAATCAAAAAAATGCAAATGAGGTAAGTTTTTTATAATCATCTGGTCTTCAACCATTCCATTAACAATTAAGTTGGTTGATGTTCCAATAATTGTTATTGCACCACCAAGTATTGCGGCATAAGATAAAGGTATTAAAAGTTTAGATTGTGATACTCCATTTTTCTTACTCCAAGAATTAACATAAGGCATCATTACAGCAACAAGAGGGGTGTTATTTAAAAAAGCAGAAAAAGTTGCAATCATTGTCATCATTTGCAACATAAATTTTTTGTAGCTTGTGGCATGCCTAAAAACATTGTCAAAAATATATTCGATAATGGAGTTTCTACGAATAATATCTCCAAGTAATAATAAAAGTATAATAACTATAACATTAGCGTTTGCAAATCCTGCTAAAATTTCGCCTGCTGTTAGTACTTTAAATAAACCAAGAACACTAATTCCAATCATAAAAGTAAAGGCAGGACCTATTAACTCTTTGTATAAAGAAATTATTATAAATACAATTACAATTAAAACTAATATTTGGTCAAAATTTAACAAAATTTCTTTGTTTGGTTAGTACTGAATTAATATTTCTGTATTTTCTCCCGAAGCACAATATTTTTTCACTTCGCCAATAGTTGTTACATTATTTTTTGCCGATAGTGTAGAAATTACAATTTCTTGATCGCCTATTACAAAACAATGTGTTGTATCTGTTACAGTTTGTGCGTAAAACTCATTCATTTCGCCACAAGTTTCTTCGTAGTTGGCAAGTCCGTTATCAATTGTATATCTTAAAAAATCATTCTCGTCAAAATAGCTTGTATTTTCTACAATAATTGTTACTTCTGCTTTTGGGTCTATGTAGTATGTACTTTTGTATGCATTATCGGTAAAATTATCTGATGTAAATTTTTTTTCTTTTTTAAAAAAAGCCGTTTTAACAATTTCTATTTTATATGAGGATATATTTTCTTTGTTTAATTCTATGCTAAAAGCACCGCCATTTATAGCAGAGCTACCTAACAAAGTATATGCTGTATTCCAAGAACTTGAAGATACTTTTTGCCCATAAAGATATGCTGTAGCAGAATTAACTCCCTCAGCACCAATTGTATTATAAACATTACCGCTTACGATAATTTTATCTGTTTTTTTCTTGCAAGCAAAAGAAAAAAATACAACAATAATTAATATGTAGAGCTTTATTTTCAATATAAAAAACATTAGAGTCCGATTATAATCGGGCTCTAATTAGATTAAATTATTTTAAAAATTTAAAATCTTTACCAATATATCTTGCAGAAACACCAAGTTCCTCCTCAATTCTAAGTAGTTGATTGTATTTTGCAATTCTGTCGCTACGAGATGCCGAACCAGTTTTTATAAGTCCTGTATTTAGTGCAACAGCTAAATCGGCAATTGTTGTGTCTTCTGTTTCTCCCGAACGATGACTAATAACCGATGTATAAGAATTTGCATTTGCAAGTTGAACGGCATTTATTGTCTCTGTTAAAGTTCCAATTTGATTTACTTTAATCAATATAGAATTAGCAACACCTTGTTCTATACCTTGTTGCAGTCTTTTCACATTTGTAACAAATAAATCGTCGCCAACAATTTGTATTTTGTCGCTAAGCTTATCTGTCATTGTTTTCCACGCAGCCCAGTCGTCTTCTGCCAAGCCATCTTCTATTGATAATAAAGGATATTTTTTGCACCAATTAACCCAATAATCAACCATTTGGTCAGAACTTAATTTTTTGCCAACAGAATCTAAATTATAAACTTTCTTTTTAGTATCATAAAATTCAGAAGCTGCTGGGTCTAAAGCAATATAAATATCTTCACCGGGTTTGTAACCTGCTGTTTCAATAGCTTTTATCACAACTTCTATTGCCTCTTCGTTAGATTTTAAATTTGGAGCAAAGCCACCCTCATCGCCTACATTAGTAGAATGTCCCATTTTTTTCAGAACATTTTTTAAATGATGAAAAACCTCAACTCCCATTTTAAGCGATTCGCTAAAAGTTTCACCCCCCACAGGCATTATCATAAACTCCTGAATATCAATTTTATTATCGGCATGCGAACCACCGTTTAAGATATTCATCATTGGTATAGGAAGCGTGTTTGCATTTACTCCGCCAATATATTTATATAGTGATTGGGTTGATTGCTGTGCCGCAGCTTTTGCCACTGCCAAAGAAACACCAAGAATTGCGTTTGCACCGATATTTGCTTTATTTGGTGTTCCGTCTAATTCAATCATTGCAGCATCAATTGTGCTTTGGTCTGCAATAAAATATCCGTGTAATTCTTCGTTAAGAATTTTGTTTACATTGTTTATTGCTTTTAGAACTCCTTTGCCTAAAAACGCCCCTTTATCTCCATCACGTAGTTCAACGGCTTCGTGCACTCCTGTTGATGCTCCCGATGGAACAGCTGCTCTACCAGTAGCACCATTACTTGCATGTACTTCTACCTCTACGGTAGGATTTCCTCGAGAATCTAAGATTTGTCTTGCGAAAATATTTGTT
>Ga0256845_1003154_pt1 | contig 11357 bp, 8 predicted proteins | sample RiftiametaG_FD_189101 | JGI IMG/M metagenome (GOLD analysis project Ga0256845, IMG submission 189101) | Tube worm associated microbial communities from hydrothermal vent at the East Pacific Rise, Pacific Ocean - Riftia | ecosystem: Host-associated > Annelida > Integument > Unclassified ... | reverse complement strand
AAAAATAATAATCTGAGTGATTGTGGCCAGTCCTCCAGCCAGTGCGTATTTAATGAATTGAATAAGTGCGGTGGTATCGGTCTGCATAATGTGAAAGTAATTTTTTATTGTGGTTGGACAAAATCCTGCCGCATTTTTGAGGTGGTCAGGCCTCTTTTTTCATTGTTGAAAATGGCGCAATGCCTTTGGTGTGAAGTGAATCGACCAGGGACTGGGGGTCATTTCTGAAGGCCTCTTCGACAGTCTTATCCATTTTCGGAGTTTCTTTGTGGGTAGCGATGAGGTTTTGCTGGCTCCAGCGCGTAAGGTAGTAGACTACCAGATCCGGCAGGCGTGTGTAAATGGATTCTTCAGGCAGCGGGTCAATAAATGATGAATTCTGCAGCTTTTCTGGCGACAGGGTCTGGGGGCGGTAAAAGCTGTCAAGGAACATCAGTTCGGGCGGAAGCGTGGCTTTTAGTCCGAATTTTCTTAGTAATCGCAGCAGGACAACAATACTGTTTTTGCCCATTTTTGCCAGCCAGTATGGGACATAGATTTCCCGTGGTGAACTCTGGTGCAGGTAGGATTTGATGGTGAGTATAAGGTTGGCTAGATCCACCGGGTTTGAGTCGACAAAGTGATATGTTTGCTTGCTGAATTCAGAGCGGTTCTCCAGCATATGGTGGATAAAATAGGGGAGTTTTTTTGCATTGCTGTAGGAGTGCAGTGTCTTTTTTTTTGTGAAAAGGACAGGCATTGATTCGTCGGCGATTGAGAACAGCAATCGATGAAAACCCTGGATTTTGTGATCATGTGCGCCGTAAACGATTGCCAGCCGGACACAGGAATAATCAAGGCCCTCTTTTTCGGCCATGAGTTGCATCGTTTTCTCGGCCATGAGCTTTGATTTGGCGTAATTGTTTAATTCGGGGCCAAGCGGTAGGGTATCTTCTTCTTTTAGATTTGTTCCAGCAGGCAGGTTGGCGGCTGAGCTCATATGGATGTAGGGTATTTGCAGAACTGCAGCTGCCCGGGCAAGATTCACAGGCCCAAGGTAATTAACTTCATATGCTAGTTGACCGCTTGAACCCAGATTCGCCATGGACGCATTTATAACGAAATCCGGGTTGACTTCCGTCAGATATTGCCGGATGTCCTTTTCTTCCCGTATTGAGAGTTTTTTGCTGCTCGGCGCACGGATATCAACTGTTTCAGGGTGCTGTGTCTTGTAGTAATTAACTATTGTGCCACCAATAAGTCCGGAACCACCAATAAGAACTCCTGTTTTCTTTTCAGTCATCCGTACTCCATGGTAAATTAAAGACTATGCTTTGTGACAACGGTTGAATTTTTTTTGGCGATTCTGTTTAATGATTGTATTAACTACTTTCGTCAGGCGCAAGAAAAAACAGCATTGATCAGGAAATTCCCTCTTCCTTCTCGGATTTTGTGGCTTGTCTGTGGGGGTGCTGGCAGTAAATTATTCCTTGGTTATTTCTCTTACAGTTACGTTTGAAAGAGTGGGCATTTTGACGCATCGTGATTTCCACAGGAGCTCCATTTTGGCAAAACCTTGTTCAATGGAATCATCTTCGTTAAAATCGCTTTCCTGTTTTTCTTCCTGTAATTCTTTTTCGTCACTCATTTTTTGCCTCTCAGTATATCGGCTATATTATTGAAATCTGTTATAACGTTTACTGCTTGTCCTGAAACGAGAATACGTAGTTGTAAATGACTTATCAACCCTTATTTTACACAATATTACAAATGATGGTTGTGGAAATTGTTTTTTGGGTGAGTGGCTGCAAAACAAAAATCGTAATGTGGTGATATTTGCCATGAAGGTGGAGATAATGTATTGTTACTGCGGTTCGCTTTTGGATAAGATTCTGATCTTAAAAGAGGAAAAGTTCTTTTACCATGAAATTTTTACCTTCCCAGCTGCTGTTTTTCTTTCAGAATAAATCAACACGCAGAAATATTATTCTCCTACTCAAGTTTCTGGGAATAATTGTAATCACTATTTGTCTATATAGTGTGTTTTTTCATCTTATTATGTTGTATGAAGGGCGTGATTATAGCTGGATCACCGGTATTTACTGGACGCTGACGGTTATGACCACTCTTGGTTTTGGTGATATAACCTTCTCCACGGATATGGGGCTTATTTTTACCATCCTGGTTCTGGTGTCCGGTATAGTGCTGCTTTTGATCATGCTGCCGTTTTCGTTTATCCAGTTTTTTTATTCACCATGGCTGGAAGCACAGTCAAAAATCCGTACCCCCCGACAGTTGCCGAAAAGCACGAAAGATCATGTTGTTATCGCACATCTGGATCCGATAAGTGAAAAATTGATAGAGAAGTTGAAAAGAAGGCAGATTCAATATGTTATCGTTGTCGGTGAACTGCAGAGGGCTGCGGAATTGTATGATGCGGGATATACAGTGATGGTAGGAGATGTTGATGATCCTGCGACGTATTTGCATTTGCAGATTGAGAATGCAGCTATGGTGGTGGCAACAGGTGATGATCTGATCAATACTTCGATTGCCTTTACCGTGCGTGGAATAACAGATAAAGTACCCGTCATTACAACTGCCGATCAGGTACATTCTCTGGATGTGTTGGAGTTTCCGGGGAATATGTGTGTCTTTCAATTCACAGATATGCTTGGCAAAGCACTTGCTAAACGAACTCTCGGCCTGGGGAAATCCCTGAATATTGTCAGTAGTTTTGACAAGCTGCATATCGCCGAAATATCGGTTATGCAGACGTCCCTTGGAGAGAAAAAACTTATCAATACCGGGATACGTGAGAATACCGGGGCAATAGTTATCGGTTTTTGGGAAAAAGGACGGTTCGATGTTCCCGGCCCGCAAAGCCTTATACGCTCATCAAATCTTTTACTGCTGGCGGGAACGACGAAGCAGCTTGATCGTTTTGAAGCCCGGTATGCCACAGTGAGTGGTTTGTTTAATCCTGAAAATCCTGTAATAATCCTGGGTGGTGGCCGTGTAGGACTGGCTGCTGCAGAGCTTCTTGATCAACATGGTATTGATTACAATATTGTTGAAAAACGACAAGACCTAGTTGATGGACGTAGTAATCATATTCAGGGTGATGCCGCAGATATCAATGTATTGGAAAGGGCCGGAGTGAAGAAAGCAAGAACTGCGATCATTACCACCCATGACGATGCGATGAATATTTATCTGACATTTTATTGTCGGCAATTAAGGCCGGAAATACAGATAATTAGCCGTGCCACCAATGAACGAAGTGTGTCTAAATTGCATATGGCCGGAGCTGATCTAGTGCTTTCGTATGCCTCCATGGGTGCCAACGCAATTATCAATATTTTAAGAACCGATGAAATTTCCATGTTTACAGAGGGACTGAATGTTTTCAGTGTTACTATGCCAGGATCACTTGTCGGAAAAAATCTTCAGGAAACTGATGTCAGGGAAAAAACAGGATGCAGTGTAATTGCTCTGAAATCGGAAGGGAAGCTGATAGTTGCCCCAGATCCGCTTGTTCCTCTCAGTGGTAAAAATGAACTTATCCTTATTGGCACAACGGAGTCGGAGCGTAAATTTCTGGAATCTTATTAACAGGCGCCTGTCGATTCTGGATGATTTCTTAGTACCTTACTCCGTAAATGAATAGATACCTCCAAGGTACTTACTTGCGGTTTACCGCGTTAGAAGGTGAATGCTGTGCTCGATCACTGGACACTGAAGCTGAAAATTATTAAAAACCCTTTGGTGTATATTGCCCATAGTCTAAAAAATATTGGTTGCAGACCCAATCAGATTACTCTTATAGGATTTTTGATCGGTTTGGGAACACTGCCCGCACTGATTTTCCAAAACTATTGGCTGGCCCTGGTGTGTATTCTTGTCAATAGAATTTTTGATGGTCTTGATGGGGCGTTGGCCAGATTAACAGAGGTCAGCGATGGCGGGGCGTATCTCGATATAGTCCTTGATTTTATTTTTTATAGCTTGGTGGTTTTTGGGTTTGCCCTTGCTGATCCTGAAGCTAATAGCCTTGCAGCCTGCGCTCTGCTCTTTTCTTTTATAGGTACTGGTAGTAGTTTTCTTGCGTTTGCAATTCTGGCAGAACGGAGAGGAATTCACAGTATTATTTATCCGAACAAAGGTATCTACTACCTTGGTGGACTGACCGAAGGAACGGAGACTACTCTTTGCTTTGTACTGTTTTGTCTTTTTCCGGGTTATTTTCCAATTTTTGCTTTTTGTTTTGCTGGTATGTGTTTTTTAACCACTCTTTTCAGAGTGTTTAGCGGTTTTCAAACATTGCGATAGAATTTGCCTGATGATGTTTTCCTTGCAGGTATGGCTGAAAATGCTATTTTGTGGTGTGTGGTGTGTGGTGTGTGGTGTGTGGTGTGCAGTTGACGCAGGTTTATTAAAAGTGATGTGCTGGATCAGGAATGATGGCGGATAGAATGATGGGTAAAGAAAAACAGAGCAGAATTGGCCATTCAATGGTGATTAGTGGTGATGTGGAATGTCGCGGCAGCATCGTTGTAGAAGGTCAAATGAATGGAACCTTTAAAGGTGCAGATTTACTTGTAACGGACTCTGGTCATGTCTCAGGTACAGTAGCTGCCGATAGTATTGAATGTTTTGGCTGTATTGAGGGTGATATCACAACACAATCACTTGTGCTGCGGCAAAGCGGCTGTCATGTTGGTACCGTTGAGACCAGTGATTTGACTGTTGAGCCAGGTGCAGTTTTGGACTGTGCCCTGCAGAGCGGTATAAAAAAAGTGCAAAAGCATCAGGTGTCACAGAAAGAGGTGGAGCCGGTGCCGGTTGTTCATCTTTCCAAATGTATTTGCGCTTTTGAAGAGGAGGCTCGTCCGTGTTGCATGGACGTCCCCTGGTCTGATCGTAAGGAACTGTACAACAGTATAGTTGATCTGCTGGATAAAGATAAGCCGCTCATAAAAGTCACGGGAGAGGGTGGGAGTGGTAAAACCCTTCTGGCTCAAAAAGTGCAGAATTCTTTGCCTGCAAATTATGAAGTTTTTTTCATTGTTGATCAGGTTGGCGCGGTTGCAACACTTGTTCAAAGTGTTGCGGCAGACCTTGGTGTTGATACATCGGCTGTTTCTTCACAAGGGGACTTGATTGTTGAAATTAAAGGCGTTCTTCAGGAAAAACGTTCCAGAGGTCAAAAAGTAGTCTTGCTTGTTGATGATGCTGAGCTTATGTATCCTGCAACTATGGAAGGTATGATTAGATTGCTGACCACCGCCTCTGATGAAAATAACGGGGAGGCACTGCAGATGATTCTATTTGGTTCCGATGAGTTGGAATCTCAGATGGTGACCACAACCATAGAGTATTTTGAAGACGAAACAAATTGTCAGCTTTACCTTGAGCCTCTTACCATAAAAGATACAGCGGAGTATCTCAGGTTTTGTCTGCAACTTGCTGTAAAGGAAACCGAAGTGGACTGTACAGCACTTTTGCCCTATGAATCCATTAGTAGGATACACAGTGTTTCCGGGGGAAATGTGAGTAAAATTAATAAAATGGTGGATAAAGGGCTTCAGGCGGCGCATGCTGATGGGGCAATAGCACTTACGCCCGATTTTATAGAGCAGGAGTAGCCGTATGACAGTTTCTATCCTCCTGCCTTTATTCCAGCCGCATATATTTTTCATTGAGCCGCTTCAGCGTACCGTCCTGGATCAGTTTATCGACAGCCTTGTTGATTTCGGGCAATAATTTTAGATAGTTGGATTTTTTCCCGAGTAAAATATGAAAATTCAGGGGTCCGAACTTTGCTTTGGTGATTTCAATTTTTGAATTCAGGCCAAGTTTTTTAATCGAGTAAATTGTAGGGATTGCGGCATCTATGACGATATCAGCACGCCTGGCCGCCAGAAATTGTAATATGTTGTCATTTTTACTGATATAATTGGTTTGTATCCCATGTGAATCGATATTTTCTTTCTGCCAGCCATTTCCCAGGTTAGAGACCGGAATAAGACCTAATCTCAAAATATCATCGGCCGTTTTAATCTTCTTTATTGCCGCCAGCTTTGGGTGATTTTTGTATGTAAAGATATTGAGATATAACTGAAATACCGGAGCATCACTCGGCACGGTATAGTGTAATCTTTCCTTGGTTGGTATTGTGATTATGAAATCAGCATTACCGTTTTTTACATCAATTTGAGCTCTTTTCCATGGAACATATGAGCAGTTATATTTTTGCTTGAGCTGTTTTGTGAATATTTCATTTAAGATATCAATGTAGAGTCCGCTTCCGCAGAGGCCATTTTTTTCAGGGGCTTTTTCCAGAGGGTACCATTCACCGGAAGATACGTATGTGATGTGGAGTTTTTTGGTGGAAGGCTGAGAGGCCATTGTGGTACAGGGGACAAGAAATGTGAGAAGAAATGTGAGAAGAAAAAGAAAAATTATTTTCATAGTGATCAGCCCTAACATTTTTTTTTGTTTCTATATTGAGATCAACAGTTTGACTTTACCTGAAAGATTGCTTTCTTTAAATCTTTTATTTGAAAAGGTTTAGTAACTCTGCCTTTAAAACCATATTCTTTGTATTTTGCCATAATGGGATCGGTGGAGTAGCCGCTTGAAACAATAGCTTTTGCCTCGGGATCGATGGTGAGCAGTCTGTTGATGGTTTCTTTTCCACCCATGCCGCCGTGGATGGTTAAGTCCATGATAACAATATCAAAAGGTGTGTCGTTCTTTGCGGCATGGATATATTTTTTCAGGGCCTCTTCGCCATCAACTGCTGTATCGACGCTGTAACCACAGCTTTTCAGCATTTCGGTTGAGATATCCCTGACCATTTTTTCGTCATCCATGACAAGAATATGTGTTTTTGTGGCTTTCGGTTCAACCGTGTTCCTGGAGTGCGGAGAAAGGGAAGGTTTCATCAAGGAATTGTCTGCTGGTAGAAAGATGGTAAAAGTTGTGCCAACGTCTGGCTCGGAGTCGACTTTGATATATCCCTTATGTCTGGTTATAATGCTGTGTAATGTTGCCAGTCCGAGACCGCTTCCTGTCTGCTTTGTACTGAAATAGGGATCAAAAATTCTTTCTATATGTTTTTTTGATATGCCGGTTCCTTTGTCCTGAAAGGTGAGTTTAACAAATGCTTTTTGTGAATCGTCGCATGTTGGGTTCTGTGATTTTGAGACGTTTTTTGCTGTGATATACAGTTTGCCGCCGTTTGGCATGGCATGTTTGGCATTGATGGTGAGGTTGGCAATTACCTGGTCGATCTGTTCTTTGTCTGCCTTTATCTGCCACAAATCACTCGGTAAATTGAAATGTGTTTTGATGTTACTACCGCTGAGATTAAAAGTCACTGATGTTTTAACAATTTTTTGCAGATTGACGGCTTCCAATATGGGGTCGCCACCCTTGGCAAAAGTCAGCAGTTGATTAGTAAGGTGGGTAGCTCTCTGCAGTGCCTGGTGTGCATTCTCGATATATAGGTGAGCCTTGTGGTCGGCAGAAATATTCAGTTTAGCCAGTTCGATATTGCCGAAGAGTCCAGCCAGCATATTATTGAAGTCATGGGCAATGCCCCCGGCAAGAGTGCCGATGCTTTTAAGTTTTTGCAGTTTTCGCAGTTCTTTTTCTGTCTGCTTGCGAAGAGTGATATCACGTGATATGCCCCGGTAGCCGGCAATGTTTCCATCTTCGTCGAAAAATGGGGCTCCGCTGGATTCAAGAATTATTTGTTGTTTTTTACTCTTATGCGATGTTATGCTTTCCATGTTGAGAATTGGTTTTTTCGTTTTTATCAGAAGAGGAAATATGGCAGAAATTTTTTTTGCTTCATCTTCGGGCATCAAGTCAAATGGTGTTTTGCCGATGACCTCTTCCGGCGTATACCCCAGTATTTTCTCCAGTTGTGGGCTGACATAGGTGTAGACACCTTTCCTGTTCACTTCCCATATAAGATCACTGGATGATTCGACCAGTTCTCTGAATTTTGCTTCGCTTTGATAGAGTGCAGCTTCCGTCTGTTTTCGGTTTGCAAGCATTGTGTTGGCGATTTTTGCCATTCGATTCAGTTCATCAAATTGAATCTGATCCTGGTCAATTGGTTCGTTTGAATAGTTCAGGCGACTGAAAAATGAGATAAAAAGCTCCACATTATTTTTATAGCTGTTGTGCAGCCTGTTGAACAAAAATATAAAAAAACAGACTATTATCAGAGCAATAAGTGAAAAATATAGAATCTTATTTTTGATCTGCCTGTTTAAATCTGATTGCAGCACAGCAATATCTGTTTCGATGTCATCAAGGTACGTGCCTGCACCTATCAGCCATTGAAGATCGGGAATACCTCGAATGAATGAGGTTTTAGGAGATGCTTTGCCGGAACCGCCGAGCTTGATGAACGAATAGTAGATATATGTGCCGTTCTCAGATTGTGCAGCTTCGTACTCTTTGTTAAAAAGTGCCTTTATTTGTTCAGGGTCAGAATTAAATTCTTGCCACAGTTTCTTTGTGCCAGACAAGAGTTTGCCATTGGCAACCAAAGCATCACCGTTCAGAGAATTGATGAAGATGTACCCTTTTTTGTCAAACCGTATTCTGCTGATCGTTGAGAGTAATTTTTTTCGTATCTGTTTTTCTACATCCTCTACATATAAGCCGGTGCCGATAAACCAGTTAAATGGTTTAAAGTGTTTAATGAAAGATATCTTTTTAAATTCATTTCCCTTTGTATCCGGTTTTGTCCAGTAATATTCATAAAAACCTTCGTCGGACTGGTTTATGATGTTAATCATGTTTTTTACAACATATTGTCCCCGTGTGTCCTGCATATCCAATAAATTCAGGCCTTCCATTTGTGGTTTATCTGCAAACAGGATTTCTACTCCATTAAGGCCGGTAGCAAAATAGTATCCGCTTCCACCTTCGAATCTGACAGGTCTCAGTGCATCCAGAATCATTTTTTGAATTTCTGCTCTGTTTTTTGTAGAACTGTTTTGCTGGTAGATATTGCGGGCAATTGCGTCTGCTTCGTAAACTTTTGCCTGAATTTTGTCTTTTGTTAATTTTTCGCTTTGTGCTTTTTCATACAGTATTAAGTCAACAGTACGATTTACCTCTTGGCGGATAATTCTTTTTTGACGGGTAATGTAATCTTGGCGTAACTGGTTGGAGTGATAATTAAAATTTTGGTAAGAGGTGATGATGTCTGTTGTGGTAATACTTGTCGTAATTCCTAAAATAATGACAATTCCCCAGAAACGGACAAGTTTGGTGAAATGAATTTTCTGCATAAGAGTCAAATTTGATGACCTCGTAAAAAGGTCATTCGAAGTTCTGGATGGCTAAGTCAAAAACCTATAACGAAGGAAATCGAGCTTTTTACGACGCCATCAAATGTATTTTTTCTGGAATAGGCAACCCCTGTTAAAGTGAGGCGCTTATCGCCCTCTGTATATGGTGTAAGCGCCTCAGAAAATAAAGACAAAGATGACTAATACACGAGATCCTCTTTGTCAAATAATCGATCAGGCGTTGTCTTGAGTATAGTTGCAAGGATGTTGTTCATTGTATTTACATCATTATCAAATCCTCCGTGGGTTTCACTTGTGGTTCTGGCCGAGTTGTTTTCATGGCCGATGCTTGTCTCTATGCGTAGGATACGATTACTTGGCAGTTTGCGCAGATATTTATAAAAGATCTGCATGCCGAGTATGCGCTCCCCATGTCTTTCTTCAAAGGCATTGGAAACCAGATAGAGCAGTGATTTTCGATAAAGCGGAGTTACCGTATCTCGAAGCTCAAGCTGATCGTCAAGCATGTAGATTGTCATCTGGTTGAGACCGAAAAGCTCTTTGTCCCTCTGTTTAAGAAGGGGCCGGTACACTGTTTTGAAAAGGTCATGGGTGCAGGCGGGAGCCAGGAGTGAGCAGGATTCAACCCGCGGAGCGTTTGAGCTACGTTTTAACGCCTGCAAAAGGGCGGCAAGAAGGATTGCACCCGTGCTGTGGCCGACGATATGCACCTTTTTAGGTCGTGCGCCGGGTTGTTCAAATGCATCTAAAAAGGCTTCGATTGTCTGGGAACCGGCTTTATTTTGGTCAAATGGTTTTTGGGCGCCGCTTTTCATTTCACGCCAGATCGCTCGTCCTACATGGTGTGTCGCTTTTTCAATGAGTTTATCAGTATAATCAGTGAATCCGCCTGCTCGTTTTTCAACATCATCTTTTTTGCCGAGGACGATATCTTTTATCTCTTCGAGAAGACCGGTGTCATACATGAAATGGAATGGATATATTCGATTATCCTTAAATACTTCTTTCATGGCGACAATGCGGGAAGCTGAGGCTTTAATACTGTTTAATCCACCATGGGCATAGAGCAGCAGGTGATCATACTTATCGCTTTGTGCCACCAGCTCTGCGGTTTGTCTGACAGTCGCTTCGTTGGCCCAGTATTTTCCTTTTCTGTCAAAATCACCGTCGTCGATATGGACAAAATGCCCCTCAATTTCCGCACGTTTCGGGCTGCGACTGAAGATACCTCTTTCGATTTCAGAATTATCGGAGACGGTAGGTGTCAGATGCCAGACCTGGGGTATTGATAAAGCAAGTCTGACAACCCAGGCATCCTGAACATTTTCAAGCCAGTCTTCATAAGACCAGAGGGCTATTCCTCCATTGCCCCATTCCGGCCCCCATGAATTCTGTACCCAGAATCCTTTTGTATTATATCCGACGATTGCAAAGGCGTGCCCACCAATTGTTCGGGTTTTGAATGGTATGATACCGTTTTTGACATTGGCAGATCTCCAGCCTTCATGGACACGGGCACTGACATATATTGCTTCAACCTCATTGAGTGCCGCATGAAAGTCTGAGAGGTGTTTTTGTATACGGTAATAGGCGCCGGGAGTTGTTTTTCTTGCATCCCTGGCCTGCTCGATGGTAAATGTCCAGCCTGACTCATCTGCTGTATATGGGGCAAGTTTATCTGAACAAACACCCATGTTGTACCAGCCGAGGATAGCACCTCTGCAGCTTGACCCGGCATAATCTTCACCGTCCCATTCGTCATATTTTTTGGCCATTTCATACAGCATGCGGGTACTGATTTTTCGTTTGCTGCCGCGGTTGTTTAACAATAGATTAATGACAGCGCCCAAACCAAAACCGGTACATGCTCCCTCCCGGCCCTGATCAAGGATGATTGGATTTTTTGGTGGCGACATTTCTTCGTGCAGAGATACCAGTGCTGGTTGGTAGGAATAATCACGAAAATCCTGTGTATCCTCTACTGCGTTTAATGTATAGCCGTCAAGGCTGCCAAATTTACCACTTTTGCTTTTGCGT
>Ga0256845_1003153_pt1 | contig 11359 bp, 10 predicted proteins | sample RiftiametaG_FD_189101 | JGI IMG/M metagenome (GOLD analysis project Ga0256845, IMG submission 189101) | Tube worm associated microbial communities from hydrothermal vent at the East Pacific Rise, Pacific Ocean - Riftia | ecosystem: Host-associated > Annelida > Integument > Unclassified ... | reverse complement strand
TGACTTTGGTTAGATTTACGAACTTTTTAGTAAAGCTCTTTAAAATAGCACTGTTAAGTGGATTGAATGTTTCACATATTGTGGTAGTTTCCCACAATATAAGCTATGACCTGACTGCATTTATGCTATAAGGGATTGAAACATATTTACTGTTTTGGCAACTTACTGCTTTAACATATTGTTATGACCTGACTGCATTTATGCCCACCGAAAAGATGTTTGATTGCTTAAATGGTGGGCTTAAAAGCACCACCCTACAAATGTTTATGTGAAATATGTTAGTTTTTTTTGATGAGTATTTGGCTAAAATCTATTTACAATCCCCATAATTTTATCTTTGATACTGCTACTAATAGGAGCATTTTTTAGCTCCTTTTTATTATATCCACATCTTTTGAATATTTTATTTGGTGGTTCGGCTGTAATAAGCCTGATATTTTTGAACTGCAAAATAAATTTATTATCTCTTGTTCCTATATCCAAAAGAGTATCACACTCTTTGCCTTCGCTTATTAAACTTTTTCCTAAAAGCTTATGATAGGGTGATTTGCTTATAGGTGGCAGATAGAAATCTTTCCATTTTTCTGATATGGCTTTTTTTACTGCTTGGTTTTGTTCTATAGAGGTTCTATTATTCATTTTATTTAGCCAATATTTGAGATTATTTGTGTTATATTTAACACCTTTTCTTTCACAATAGATAATCCATTTAACAAGTACATTTTGATTGAATTTATACTTTTCTATCCCTTTTATTGATAAGATATTAGCTTTAATCTTTTTGGCTCTTTGGGGTGAAATTTGATGTTTTATTAGACTCTTTTCAAATTCACTTTTTGTTGTTTTTGGCTCTTTTTTCTCTGTGGCAACACTCTCTTTTTTCTCTTTTTTGACAAATAAATTGGCAATTTTTTTTTGTGTATAGATAAAAAAGATATGGATATAGTAGTATTGTCTCTTTTGCACAACCTCTATAACCTTAAGCTCTTTTAGGATTTTTTTGACTCTTTTGACTCTCTCTAATGCCCAATTCATCCCTTTTCTAGTAAATTCATCGGTTGCTAGGGGTTGATTTGTCTTTTGGAGATTGGCATGATAGACATAAAAGCTATATAGAGCAATTAGATTGGCAAAATCCTTGCCCTGTTTCATAAATTTTTGTAAAAGATGAGGATGGATAACAATTGGATTTAGAGTGCTTTTTGTTCCATTTTATTGCCTTATATTATTTTATATTTGGCATTATACTATTTTATCATACCTTTGTCAATATAATAGTACTTTTTCAGTACCTTAATCTTTTAAAAAGTCCTTTAAGCTTTGTTTGAAAGTTTTTGTATTTTCTATTTCCTTTTGTAATTCAATTGTTTTGATATAAAGATTAATAGTTATCTCTAGTTGTTTGCTAACTTGATTTCGGGAGACAGAATTTTTTAAATTTGCTTCACTATAGCCAATTTTTTCTCCAAGTTCTTTATAGGTTAATCCAAGTTTCTTACAAGTTTTTTTTATTATATTTTCCTCTTTATCTTCCAAAATCAAAACTCCTTTTTTTGAAATATTATACCAAAAAATCAGACCATAGAGAGCTTTTCTTAAGAGAGTTTACAAGTATCTTCTTTTACAAGGTAGCATATAAGTATGTGGGGCATTTTTTGGGTGAGGTAAATTTCGGGCTTTTGATAATGGTCGTAGGTCGGGTTGTCCTCATCCCGACTATCTAATATTTTTTATTTTATCTTGGTCTTGTTTTTTTGCATATTTGTCTCTTTTAGTTAACAATATTTAAATCTAGTTGTTGTTCTCCAATAGTTAATTTGAGATGACCATTTGAATTGCTTTGTGCTATTAGCTTGATAGTATTTTTGTCTATAAAAGTGATGTCTAAACTAGCAGGATATTTTAGACTTCCTAATATATCATTTTTTGATTTTGGAGGGAAATAGAAGATATTATCTTCTCCCCTATTAATTTTGAAGCTGTATCTATCTTTTGTAACATGTTTGATTGGGGTTTTAAATGCTCTTGTTCGAAACTCCCATATTTTTCTTTTGATTTTGCCATTAGCTTCATATACAGCTTTTACTTTATAATTTGTATCCCAATCTAATCTTTTTAAAGGAAATAGTGCATATTCAAATTTTTTTAATTTTTTGTTTGGGTCAGTCTCTTTGTTATATGTTATTGTCTCTTCTATTTTATTTCCATCTTTGTCAAATAGTTCAAAATCAATCATATTAATAGTTTTAAAATAAGATTCATTAAAAGAGATACTTATTGGAAAACCACTTACAGAGTAATTTGGAAGAGGGTCTGGTAATTCATCATAAAATGCTGGTGGCACATCTTTTTGACCTGCAAAAGGGTATATAATAAGCTCTTTGTTTCTATACCTACTTTGATATAGAGTCTTATTAAAAAGGCTTATATTTATTTTTTTGGTTTTATCCATACAGATATTATCTATATACATACCATAATGAGGAGTATTATCTTTTGAACATAGCTGTACCAATTTTCTACTTCCCATATCATATACAAAAGCTGTTTTTGATTTATCTGATTGGCTCTGTTGTACTCCTATTCCAATTTCATCAATATGAAAATCCAAAAATCCAAAACGGTGATATATTGCTGCCATTAGACCATCTATTGATTCTTTATATGTAAAGTTATTGTTGGATATATTTTCTATAACCATAGATGTCTCATAACCACTTTTTAGACTTCTTTCTGAACCATATATTCCTGTAAAACCTTTTTTGCCTTTTTTTTCATAGTGACCAATTAGCCCATTGACAATAAGATAAGATGCATGATTTTCGGCAGCATTTTTTAGTTTATTATTTGGGAGAAGAGGTATAAGTCCTGCACCAACTCTAAGTTGATTTAGATAAAGAAGTGTTCGTTTAGATTCCATATCACTATCTATAAGAGGATTTTCTTTTATAATAATTCTTTGACTTAGAGGAGTTGCCTCAGCGAGTAGATAGACATATCCTACAGATAATGTTACCAATCCCCAAATAGTAATACGAATAAAATTTTTCATTGAGATAGCTCCTTAATTATATATTATATCTCTGAAGTATATCATTTTTTTATTAAACCTTAACAAAAAAAGTTATGATTTAACAAAAATAGTTATTTTAAACTATTTTAAGTAACCTCCTGCTACTCCTTTATTGACACCTGTTTGTAACATATATAATAACTCTCCTACACTTTTGAAGTTAGTGATAGTCATTGTCACCTCTTCCGTATCAGGACGGATAAGTACTAAGCTTGGAATCTTTTTGACCTCTATACCTAGAGGTAGTTTACCCATAGAGATATTTAGATATATCATCTTGAAGTTTTTGTTAATAATCTTTCTGATAGAAGGACTATTTTGCATAACTCCATCTAACTCATCACAAAATGGGCAGTAGTTTGAACGTACTTTTAATAGTATAATCTTTTTTTCTCGTTTTGCATAATATTTAGCTGTTTTATAACTGTAGTATGTAGTTATAGGTGGAACTTTTTTTCTTTTTACTTTAGGTGTCGGTTTTGACGTTGGTTTTGGTTTTGATTTTGGTTTTGGTTTTGCTTTTAATGTTGGCTTCGGTGTCGGTTTTAATGTTGGCTTTACTTTTATCTCTTTTTGGGTTATATTATTTAGTTGATTTGATACAGGTAGAGATGCTACAGGTAGAGATGCTAATTTTATTCTCTTTTTTAGTTCATTATAGGCCAAGGCTATATTTTTTTTGTGCCACTGCTCATATCCTCTCTCCTCTTTAAATGAATCCATAGTTATTTTGTTTATAGCTTCATCTTTTTCTATATGAGCTTTGATGCTATCTATTAACTCTTTTTTTATTGTCATTAGATAATTTTTTGTGCTATTTATGGGTAGATTTTTGGTTTTAACGCCGTGAGCAGAGATTATTCTATTCCATGACCCCTTTTCTATCTTATCTAGGAACTCTAGCCAATCAAGAAGTAGACGGTCGTTGTCTAGTATAGGAATAGAGTTATGAAATAGCATATCTCCTACAAAAAGTATTTGTTGCTTAGGAAGAGTGACAAAGAGATATTTATTACCATCTTTTAAAGCTTTTTTTATCTCTATTTTTGTAGTTCCTACTTCTATTATATACTCTTTGTCAATTTTTTTATCTAGTGGAATTAGTCGAGTATTTCTAAAGGCATCATCTGTAATCATTTTAGAGAGTTTAATTTCGCTTTTGTAGTTATATGAGTTAGCACCAATAAGTATAGCACCTCTCTCTTTATAAAACTCATTACCCAAAAGATGTATCTCTTGGGTAGAAGTATTGATAACATATTTAACAGGTAGTCGTTTTTTGTTTTGCATAATTTGATAAGCTTGTTGTGCATAACTATAAGTAGGACCAGAGTCTATAACAACATAACCATCATTGGTTGTAAGATAACAGCTATTGATAACATTTCCACCATTATTTCTGTTTGCAGTAGTTGATAAACCTAAAAAACAATCAATATTATCACTTATTTTATATGGTCTAAGATGATACTCAAAGCTAAAGATTGATACAGTAAAAAAAAATAGAGCTACCAAAAACCTCATAAAATACTCCTAATATTGTTTAATATTTTAATAATATCCTATTAGAATAACATAAGTTATATAAAATTTTAGGCATTATATATTAGTAGATTATGTTTTTAAAAGGAGTTTAGATATTTTTATTAAAAAATTAAGTATTTATTAACAGAGGCTATTTTTCTTGTTTATAACATTAAAAAAATATAATTTTTGTTACTTAAAGTATCATTCGAAGAGAAATTAAAGAAAAAGCAACAGAATTAACTGTTACTTTTATATATTTTAGTATCTATACGTTACAGAAAGTCTAATATCATCTGCTTCTATATCTGTATCTACAGGTTTCACCCAACCTGTACATCTGATATTTGGTGTATAGTCATGTTGAGCATGAGTATATCTAATTTGAGCAGGTAGATTCTTTTCACCCATTAGATTAAAATTCCAATATGCTTCAATTGCACTACCTCTAACAGCTATCTTTGAACCAATAGCACTATCTTCTGCCCAAGTCATTGGTGTCCAGAACTGTGTACCATAGTTATATTCAACTCCAAATCTACCAGCATCTGTAATCATATCAGGAATAGTAGCCCCTAGCCAATATGAATAACCTCTTCTCTCTTCGTCAGAACCTAGAAGTTGATGTCCATCATCTGGGTCATATAAACTTCGTGCAACTGATGCAAAAACTGTTGTATCGTCTAGGAAATCACTTATCTCTTCACCAATTCCATCAACTTGTAGAGATAATGCAGTCAAATGAGCTGTACCTGCATCAAGTGATTTATTCTTTTTACCAAGAGCTTTTCCTGCTTCACCTGTTCTAGCCCCTTTTGTATCCATAATCATAGCATGTTGAGCCATCAGATTATATTGACCATTGTTATAAAGAGATGCTACTGTTATAAAAAAGTCAACATTTTCATCTATATCACCCTCTTCATGAGCATATGGCTTATATCCTGCTCCATCATAAACAGACTCAAGACCACCTGCATGAGCTCTACCATAGACGAATTTGATAAATGAACCCGGAACAAAATCACCAGTTTTTACTTTTACCATTGCTGCATCTGTTTCCATATTGGTAATATGTGCCAAAGGAGAAGCAGGTTCTGGATTGTTTTCTCTATGGTTAGCCAAAAAACCATCACTAGCAGGTCTTCTACCTATACTAAAGGCATAAGGCTTACTACTATCATTATATACAAAATAGGCTCTTCTAACTCTAAATAGTGTATCTGTTGCTTTTGATGAACCTGCCCAACCTTTCATTGGTGCATCATGACTCTCAAATAAGTGAGCTCCCCAAGTATAATAAGCAGCTATTTGACCCTGAAAAGAGAGATTATCAGTTGGTTTTGATTTCATATTAAGCATAAGTCTACTTGTAAAAAGTGAATCATTTTTGGCTTCGCTTCCTGACCAATCTTCTCCTTTATATTTATAGTCGTTAAATTTATAGTTTAAGTTATCAACTGTGCTTCTAAAATCTGTACTAAACTTAACATTATCAAAAGCATCATGTGCTTTGACCTTATTAAGTGTTTTTCTCATCTTTTTTAATTTTTTTTCTAATTTTTTAATTTTTTTTGTCAAATCACCACTTGCATCACTTTTTGAGACACTTTTTGAGACACTTTTATTCTGCATTCCTTCTAGTGCAACCACTCTTGCTTTTAGAGCTTCTATCTCTGATAGTGTTGCATCATTGTTTTCAAATGATGTAAATTCTCCACCTGCTATACTTAATGTCGCCATAACAGCTGTAGATAATAAAATTTTTTTCATACATTCTCCTTCTTTAATAAGTAAAATTTGAGCTATTGTAGCAAAGTAATAGTTAGACTAATATTAGTTTATATTATTAGAATCATAAGTTATACTAATATATAAAATGTTTCAAAATATTATTATATATTTTATAAATAATTAAAAAAAATATTATTAAACTATTTTAAGTATAAGTAAAAGTTATAATTTTAAAAGAAAAATTTATATTGTTAAGTAATAGATGATTGAAGTGGGTATCAAAAAAATGATACCCCATTGAAGTTTAAATTAGAATTTATTTAGAATCTATATCGAATATAAGCTCTAATATCTTGAGCCTCTTCAGCAATTTGTCCAGACATTCCTTGCATCATTGGATTACCTGCTGCTGCTCCTGCTTTTATGTCAGAAATTTTCATAGGAGTACCATCATCTCCAAAGAATGCGTTACTTCCTGAATAGTCATAATTAATTTTAGTATATCTAATTTGAGCAGATATACTTTTTGTAAGTGGCTGAGTATAATACGCCTCTATTGCGTCTCCTCTTACTGCCAATTTAGAACCTATCATAGTATCTTCTGCATAAGTAAAGCTTCTCCAATATTGACTTCCGTGGTTATATTCAAGTCCAAATTTACCACCTAGAAAACTAACAGGAATTTGAGCACCAAACCAATAAGAGTTACCTCTCTCATTATCCGTAGAACCCAACATCATTTTGCCATTATCTGGTTGAGTCTCACTCATAGCATAACTAGCAAATAGTTTTGTACCATATAAAAACTCATCCTCATCCATATCATCACTCAATCCATCAATCATTACAGAGATAACACCACCAACTTGGTCTCCTTTTGATGATAGTTTTGGTATCAGTCCATTAGCCCCCATATCCATACCTGGTAGATTAAATGCTTTAAAGACATTACTCTTTACCTTTATCTGCCCATCATCATATGGAACAAAGATAAATCCTGCCAATCTAATATCATCCATAGAGGTCGAGCTATCACCTATATAGCTAGTATCACTAGCAAATCTAGCTTGTGCATTAGTTCCACCTTGTCCTGCACAGACTTTAAATGACATACCAGATACTCCTGTTAGATTTTCTAGTTTAAATAGTGCCGAACCACCATCAAACTCAACATCAATATTATGTCCAAGTGGAGATTGTGGTCTATCATCTTCTCTTAGATGAGAGAGAAAACCTGTAGTAGAAGGTCTTCTTCCTAAACTAGCAGTCCAAGGAATCCCTGTTCCTAAAAAGTCTTTACCTAGATAGAGCCAATAAGCTTGTCTTAGTTTGATGGTATCATCTGTCAAAGACTCATTGGTAATCCAATCATATTGGTCATAACCTTGTCCTCTACCATTATTCATATCAGCACCATAAGCTTTGTTGTAGCCTAGTTGACCTTTGAATATAACATTTGAGGTTGGACTATAAGCCATATTTAGCCAAAGTCTATTTGAAAAAAGGTCATTATTCTTTTTTGTCGAACCATCAACCATTTTATACTCAATAGCATCAAGAGCAGTTCTTAAGTCAACATTCCATTTTATATTGTCTTTTGCATCATGAGCTTTTACTTCATTGAGTTTTTTACTCAATTTTTTAATTTTCTTGATTAATTTAGAATTATCTTTATTCCCTTTGCTTTGAGGTACTTTTTTTAGTTTTTCTACCTCTGCTTTGAGAGCTTCAAACTCTGCTCTTAAACTCTCATCATAACTATTATCCAGATTGGCTATATCACCACCAGCCATTAATATGGTGGCTGTAATAATGGAAACACCTAATATTTTTTTCACATTCTCTCCTTTAAAATAAAAAGTTAGATAAAGTATAATCTAAAAATATTGATTATCAACTTAAATAGCGTAAAAAAAAATTTATATTATGAAATAAGTAAAAGTAATATATCATTTTTTTTGGCTCTATTAATAGATTTTATTATGATAATAAGTTCAATTTGTTCAATGATTTTTAAATATAGTCACTTAATATGATAAGTAGAAATGATAGTTAGTGGATTATTTTATATAATGAATTTTATGAAAAGAGAAGAATAGTAACACATAGCATGGACCAAAGTCCATGAAAATTTGTTATTAACAGCTTGGAACATTTCCTGAATCACTAGCATATTCATAAGCAAAGTCATAAATATGAGGAAGAAGTTTCTCTCCAAGAGTGTGTCCTTTGCATATTTTTTTGATTTCATCACTTAATTTTCCAGCATCATAAATCTCTTCCCATGTATCTTGATTATGTTTACCTGCAAAGGCAGAACCTGAGATGCCACATTTCTCTTTTAATTTATTTATATATATTTTTTGACCTTTATTTACATCAGCAGAGAGTGTAGTTGTAGTTAGTGTTATACCTAATATAGTAGATATGGTTAATTTTATAATTTTTTTCAATTCAAATCCTTTGTATGACACCATAATTTGTGACATTTAAGTATGAATTATAATTTTAAATTGTGTATATATTGTGAATATAAATTTTATAAAAATAAAAAATAACAGGATAGAGGTAAAAAAAAGAGAACTCCCATTAGATGGGAGTAATATTATAGTTAAAGCTTATAGAGCTTAACAGCTTGGAACATTTCCAGAGTCATTTGCAAACTCATAAGCAAAGTCATAGATAAAAGGAATAAATTTATCTTTGATTGATACACCTTCACCACAGATTTTAGCAATCTCTTCACTCATCTTCTTAGCTTCGTTAATCTCTTCCCATTGGTCTTGAGAATGTTTTGCTGCAAAATCTGCTCCAGTCATTTTACATGGACCTTTAAGTTTTTTAGAGTAAAGTTTTTGACCTTTAGCTGCGTCTCCAGCTGTTGCTGTTGTTGTCATTACTGCCATACCTAAAAGTGCCGCTAAAGCTAATTTTGAAAATTTTGTCATTTGAATCCTTTATGTTTTTGATAATCGCAGTATAAAACATTTTTGTGTAATTATCGTGACAAAAAGAGGGTTTATATAAAATAAATGGATAATTCTGATAAGATTAACTTACCTGTGAAATTAATACACCTTCTATCATTTTATCTATATCTCCATCCAAAATTCCATCTACATTTGAGAAAGGTTGGTTGCTTCTTGTATCCTTTATCTGCTGATATGGAGCTAATACATAGGAGCGAATCTGATGTCCCCAACCTATAGCACTCTTCTCTACTCCATCAATTTGAGCCTGTTTTTTTTCCATCTCATACTCATAGAGTCTTGATTTTAGCATCTTCATAGCTGTTGCTTTGTTTTTGTGTTGACTTCTATCATTTTGACACTGAACTACTATATTAGTCTCTATATGTGTTATACGGATGGCACTCTCTGTTTTGTTGACATGTTGCCCCCCTGCTCCACTAGCTCTATATGTGTCAATTCGTATATCCTTGTCCTCTATCTCTATATCTATATCATCATCAACTTCAGGAGAAACCATAACAGAGCTAAATGAGGTGTGTCGTTTTGCATTAGAATCAAATGGAGAGATACGAACTAGACGATGTATTCCATTTTCTACTTTTAGATAGCCATAAGCATTCTCACCTTTGATAATAAAGCTCACATCTTTTATCCCCGCCTCTTCACCTGCTTGATAATCAAGTCCTTCTACTTTGAATCCTCGTCTCTCTGCCCAACGCAGATACATTCTGTATAACATATTTGCCCAATCTTGTGACTCTGTTCCTCCTGCCCCTGGGTGAATGGAGACTATAGCATTGTTACTATCATGCTCACCACTCAACATCATCTGTATCTCTAATGCTGTGATATTTTGACTAAGAGTATCTGCCTCTTCATATAACATCTCTAGTGTCTCTTCGTCTCTTTCACTTTTTGCCATCTCAAAAAACTCATTAGCATCACTAACTGATAAGTTTGCATCATTATATTTTTGGAGTATTCTCTCTTTTCTGGTCTTTTCTTGGGATATTTTAGATGCATTTTTGGCATCACTCCAAAAACTAGGCTCTTGTTCCATACTCTTTATCTCTATTAATCTATTTTCTATAATATCAGGTTTGACAATATTTTTTATATTTTCTATTTTTATAGTAAGTATTTTTAGTAATTCGCTATATTCATATGCATCCATAAGTTAGTCCGTTTATTAAATTAAGTGCTATTTTATCGAAATAACTTTTGACTTTTGTCAATGCTTACTCTAATTATACTTTGTTATAATTAGTGAAACAGAAAAAAATGGAGTTAAAATGTCCGTAATTATTGAGTCAACAATCAAAACAAATCCCTTGGGACGTTGGTATATAGAACTAAGAGATACAACAGAAGAGGAGTCTATGGAGATATGTTTAGATATAGAAGAGTATGCTCAAAAAATAGAAATAATGGGTGCAGAGTATGGAGGAGAGATAGAGGTGGCTTGGCAATCAGATGATAATGTAACTCAAATGCAAATACATGAAGTAAGAATGCAAATGAATGAGTATCAAGCAAAGCAAGAAGCAAATGAAGGAATGAGTTCAACTCATCAACCTGATGGAACTCCAAATTTTCAAGGATAATTATGTTTAAAAAAATATTAACAGCTATACTATTAGTACTTCTATTTGGGTGTAATAGCAAAACTCAAAAAGAGGAACAGAACAATTCAACCTCTACTCAAAATCAAAAAGCAGAAAATGCATTAAAAAAAGAGACAAAAGAGAAAAATAATTCTAATGTAAAAGAGAAAAATTTACCACTTTTTACAGTAACTACAGTAGAAGGCAAGAAATTAAATATATCAGAGTTAAAAAATGGTCTAAAATTTGCAGAGTTAAAAGATAAAGCTATTTTTTTAATCTTTTTTGGATATAGATGCCCTCCATGTGTTAGAGAAATACCTGAACTTATTGAATTGACCAAAGAGCATAAAGATTTGGCTATTGTAGCAATTGAGGTACAAGGTTATGATAATGAAGAGTTAAAAGCATTTGGAAAGAGAAAAGGGATAAATTATAATCTAATTTCAAGT
>Ga0256845_1003152_pt1 | contig 11359 bp, 11 predicted proteins | sample RiftiametaG_FD_189101 | JGI IMG/M metagenome (GOLD analysis project Ga0256845, IMG submission 189101) | Tube worm associated microbial communities from hydrothermal vent at the East Pacific Rise, Pacific Ocean - Riftia | ecosystem: Host-associated > Annelida > Integument > Unclassified ... | reverse complement strand
GTTTATGGATGCACAGAAAAAATATCCTATTGATATGCTTAATTCTTGGATGATTGGCGACAAAGAAAATGACATTACTGCGGCAAAAGCAGCAGGGATAAAGAATACAGTTTTAGTTAGAAGTGGGCATAACATTAATGAAAAAGATTCAAATGCTCAATTCATTCTCGATTCAATTGATCAGGTTGCGCCAATAATTCTTTAACTTTTAATGCAATTTCAGTAACCTTAATATCTTGAATTGAAAAATCATTTTTATCAATTTTATTTGGGTTGACCAATGAGTTTGAAGCAATCACATGGTTAATATTCGTCAGATAAGTATTTCGATAACTGGGTGTTGAGCCAAACAGCGTGATAGAAGGGATATTAAGTGCCCATGCCATATGCACTGGACCTGTATCGCCACCAATCACCATATCCATTTGCCCAATGATTGCCTTTAATTCATCCAGTGACACCTTGTTAATAAGGGCTACTTTTGGGGCAATATTTTGTATTTTTTCAGCCATCAACCTTTCTTTTTTATCCCCCCACAAGATTGTAATATTGGCATCTAATGCCTGAGCTAATTGCCCAAATTTTTCTGCTGGATAAATCTTAGATACGAATGAAGCGCCCGGCACAAAAGCAATATTAGCCTTGCTTTTTTGCAAAAAGCAAGACTCAACCTTATTGTTAAAATGCAAAAACGGCTGTTTGTTTAAAATATTATCATGTGAAATAGGCACCGCTAAGGCGCTAGAAATGAGAAATGCATTACGCTTAATCACATTTTCAGAATATTTTATATGGCAAGTATCAGAATAAAAAAACGCCGCAAAAGCCTCACGCAAAGCACCCTTGTCAAAGCCAAAAGTTTTATCTGATGGAATAATTTTGGCAACAATAGCTGATTTTACCAACCCTTGCATATCAATAACAATGTCATACTTTTTAAGCTTTCTAAGTGCACTTAAAGTCTGAAATAGCACCTTAAAAGACTTGTCTTTTTTTGCCCTTTTAATGCTAACCGTATGGATTTCATTAATATCAAGGTTGTTCATCAATAGAGAACTAAACCCTTCTTCCACCACCCAATCTATAGTCGAACTAGGCAAATGTCGCTTAATAAATTGCAACACAATCATAGCGTGAACAATATCACCTAAAGCGGAAAGTTTAACGATAGCAATTCTCATTAGTGTATTTTATTGATAATGCTTGGTTTGTGTTGATGATATTTTGAATATATTTATACAGAGGTTTCTGTGTTAATTTATTTTTTATAAAGAAGAGTTGAATTTTAAAAAAATCTCCATAAGCTTTTTATAAAGAAGATAAAGTCCTTTGCGAACTCCTAAGAGGTGTTACTTCTGCCTACTAGAATTTTTTTTAAACAATCTTAGTTTTGACAGAGCAAAGTTTTAGTAAGTCCACCAATTTTGGTAAGAATTGAATTTTGTTAATTGCCAATAATTTTACACATGGACACATTGACTGAAATTATATCTGCTAATGTTGGAAGATATTTGCGCTAGGATTGTAAGTTTGATTATGGCAATAGATTTCAAGTGGCTCTATTTTTGTAGTACTTGACATTTATCAAGATAAAAAATGTAAAATAGCAACCTATGAAAGGAATTATATTAGCTGGCGGATCTGGAACCCGCCTTTACCCCATAACTCAATGTGTTTCTAAGCAGTTAATGCCTATTTATGACAAACCAATGATTTATTATCCATTGTCGGTATTGATGTTAGCTGGTATTCAAGAGGTGTTAATTATCTCCACTCCAGAAGACTTGCCTAGATTTAAGCAGTTGCTGGGTAGTGGCTCTAACATTGGTATGAAGTTTGAATATATTGTCCAGCCATCGCCAGATGGACTGGCACAGGCATTTATATTGGGTAAAGACTTTATTGGTAATGATGACGCTTGTCTTATTTTGGGTGATAATATTTATTATGGTCACGGACTCCCAGAAATGTTGCAATCTGCTGCTGAGAATGCAAAAAACAATACTGCAACAGTGTTTGGTTACCATGTGCATGATCCTGAGCGTTATGGTGTGGTGGCATTTGATGCGGTGGGTAAGGCGCTCAGTATTGAGGAGAAGCCTAGTCAACCTAAGAGTAATTATGCGGTAACGGGATTATATTTTTATCCAAATGATGTGGTTAAAAAAGCCACAGAAGTTAGACCATCTGAGCGAGGTGAATTGGAAATTACTACGGTTAATCAAATGTACCTTGAAGAAAATAGACTTTGTGTCGAACTTATGGGAAGGGGGTATGCTTGGCTTGATACGGGGACGCATGAAAGTTTGCTTGAAGCCTCAAATTTCATTGAAACTATTGAAAATCGTCAAGGGTTAAAGGTATCTTGCATAGAAGAAATCGCATACGAAATGGGGTATATCAACAAAGAGCAGCTTTTAAAGCTTGCAGAGCCTTTGATAAAAAATCAATACGGGCAGTATCTAATAAAAAGAGCAAATAATGTTATTTGAGCGTTTAGAAATATCAGATATTATTCTTATTGAGCCAACCATTCATGGCGATGAACGTGGTTATTTTTTAGAAACATTTAGGCAGGATTTATTTGAAGATTTTATTGGCAAGAAGGTCAACTTTATTCAAGATAATGAGTCCAAATCTAACAAAGGTGTTTTACGAGGCTTACACTATCAGTTGCCTCCTTACGAGCAAGCAAAACTTGTCCGGGTAATTAAGGGTAGTGTGTTAGATGTGGTAGTTGATATTAGAAAATCTAGCCCAACTTTTGGTAATAGTGTTACGGTAGAATTAAGCGATAAAAACAAGCACCAACTTTTTATTCCTAGGGGTTGCGCACATGGTTTTGTCGTGCTAAGTCATGAGGCAATTTTTGCTTACAAGGTTGACAATATTTATAAGCCAGAATTTGAAAAGGGCATTATCTTTAACGATAAAGCGTTAAATATTAATTGGATTTTGCCAAAGAATGAGTTGAGGTTGTCTGATAAAGACCAAGAGCTATGCGGATTTAAAGAATTGTGATAAATTTATTTCAACCAAATTTGGGCAATGATGAGTTGGCATTGATTAAAGATGTATTTGATAGTAATTGGCTTGGGAAAGGCAAGGTTGTTAAAGATTTTGAAGAAGAATTTGCTAATAGCCTGATAAGTAACCCCAATCATTTTTTATCAACTACAAGTTGCACTGAGGCGATATTTCTATCTACTAAACTATTTAATTTTACCAAAGGTGATGAAGTTATTGTGCCTGCTATTTCCTTTCCATCCATTGGCAGTGCTATTATTGAGTCTGGCGCAAAAATTGTTTTTTGTGATGTTGATAAGCACTCTCTCAATGTGAGAGCAAGAGACATTCAAAAAGTTTTGTCCAATAAGACTAAGGCCGTTTATATTACGCATTATGGTGGCATACCTTGCGATATGGATAAAATTGTCCAGTTGTGTGACCAACATAAGATATTAATTATTGAAGATTCTGCCTGTGCAGTGCGTAGTTTTTATAAAGGGCGAGCTTGTGGTACGATTGGCGATATGGGCATGTGGTCATTTGATGCCATGAAAACCCTCTCAACTGCCGATGGCGGGATGATGTATATTAAAAATTTTAATAAGCGCATAGAGGCAGAAGAGAGTTTGTATCTTGGTTTACCAGTAAAAAGCAAAAGCGGGCTTGATTCATCGTCAGATAATGCTAATTGGTGGGAATTTGAAATGAATAGAACGGGCAGGCGTGCCATTATGAATAATGTTACTGCGGCTATGGGATTATCGCAGTTAAACAAATTAGATGATTTTATCAATCGGCGTAAAAATATTCATGCAAAATATATGGAGGCATTAAAAAGTACTGGCGACATTCAGTTGCCACCAGCACCTGATTTTAAGTACAGATCTTCTTATTATTTTTTTTGGATTCAAACCAAGTGTCGTGATGAATTGGCAAAGTTTTTATTAGGTAAAGGTGTGTATACAACTTTTAGATATTGGCCACTCAATAAAATTGAATTATTTTCTAAATATGCGGATAATGAGTGCCCAAATTCTGATTATGCGGCTTCATATACGCTCAATATCCCCCTACATCAATCTTTGTTAGACAAAGATGTTGATTTAATTATAGATAGTATTAAGGTATTTTATGCACAGCAATAAAAAGTTACTGATCACAGGTGGCGCAGGCTTTATTGGGTCGGCAGTTATTCGTCATATCATTAACAATACAAATCATAGCGTTATAAATGTTGATAAACTCACTTACGCAGGAAATTTAGAATCTTTAGCTCTAGTTGAAGATAGTGATAGATATGCATTTGAAAGAGCAGATATTTGTGATATGACAACAATGAGGTGCATATTTTCTGAGTATCAGCCTGATATTGTTATGCACCTTGCAGCAGAATCCCATGTTGACCGTTCAATCGATGAACCAGGTGAGTTTATTCAAACTAATATTGTTGGCACTTATGTTTTACTTGAAGTCGCTAAAGACTATTGGTCTGACTTAATAGGTAGCAAGAAAAATAATTTTAAATTTCATCATGTGTCAACTGATGAAGTGTATGGCGACTTAAAGAGGGCGGATGATTTATTTACGGAAGAAACGCCTTACGCACCAAGTTCGCCATATTCGGCTGCTAAAGCCAGTTCAGATCATTTAGTGCGCGCATGGCAGCGCACTTTCAAGTTTCCAACACTCATTACCAATTGTTCAAATAATTATGGATCTTACCAATTTCCCGAAAAACTTATTCCGCTTATTATTCTTAATGCACTAGAAGGCAAAGATTTGCCGATCTATGGCAATGGCAAACAAATAAGAGATTGGCTTTATGTGGATGACCACGCAAACGCATTGCTCCATGTTGCTTTAACAGGTAAAATTGGTGAAACTTACAATATTGGCGGACACAATGAATTGCAGAATATTGATGTAGTTAAAAGTATTTGTAGTATTCTTGATGATTTGGTGCCGAGTAAGTACAGTAATATTGCAAAATATCAACAATTAATTACTCATGTTGACGATAGAGCAGGGCATGACATTAGATATGCTATTGACGCCACTAAAATTGCTAACGAATTGAATTGGATGCCTAATGAAACTTTTGAAACGGGCATTAAAAAAACGGTGCAATGGTATTTAGATAATATTACCTGGTGTGAACATGTTAAGGATGGTAGTTATCAAGGCGAAAGGCTGGGGTTGGTGGAGAATGGATAAAGAATATTAAATATGAATTTAACTAAAAAAATATCAAGCAACCAGTATTCGTCTAAAACATTGACTGCCTCTAAATTGGTTCAGGCAAGTTATTGTTTGACATATAAAAAATTTATCAATTCAGTTATAAACGAAAATGATAGTGTTTTGGACATAGGTTTTGGTTATGGCTTTTTAAAGCCTTTGATTAAAAAAAAGGGTGCGTTATATACGGGAATAGAGGGTAACAAAATCGCCTTCAGTTGTGCACAAAGATTGTATGGGAGATCGGGATTTTTATTAGGTTTTTTTCCTGAGGATTTGACAATCAAAAAGAAATATAATGTATTAATATCGTTAACAACACTTGATCAAGTGGAAAATAAAAGTTATTTTATTAAATCTTTGATAAAATTTTCTGATACAAATTCTGATGTATACATATCAGTCAGAAATAAAAGTTCGATTTTTGGCGGACTTGGAGCTGGATTTGACTTATTAGATCTGTCTGTCGAAGAATGGCATAATTTGTTTAACGCTAATGGATTTGAAGTTGTGGAATGTTCAAAACTTCCTAGGCCTTGGATAATAGGAGTATCTTTTAATGCATTTAAGAATGTTGTGATAACTAGCATAGATAGATTAGTTCCAACTAATTTAGCATATATGATTTTATTTAAATTAAAGGTGTCGCTATAACGGACTACTTTAAACAATAAAATGTTAAGAAATGCTGGGATTACATTTTTATTAGGCAATATTTTTATTGTTCTGCAAATTGTTGCGTTGTATTTAATTCTAGATAAGGCGTCATTTGTAGAATATAGGTCTATTATTAATACTGCAAATTTTGTAGCAGGTGTTTTTACTATGGGGCTTGTTGATTCGGCACATCTTGCCATTAATAAGAAGAATATACAAGAAAGTCAATATTTAGGGGCTGCGTGCTTATTAATATTCTTTGCATATAGTTTTTCTTTAACAATATTTTATATTTTTTCGAGTAGTAATACAGCTAATTATATCGGGCTTGGAATGGTACTTGGATTTATTATATCAATTTATCTTGTATTTATAACCATGCTGCGTATACGAGGGGATATTGACGGATATTTTAAAGAGATAAATTTAAATCAAAGAGCAATTAGAGCATTTATTATTGTTAGTGCACTTATGGTTACTGATAGCGCCCAATTATGGTTTATACTGCTATTATTTGGCTATTTGATGCACTTACTTGCTGTGAAAATAAAAGGGAATATAAAAATATCTTTTTCGCTTATCACCTTAAAACCTGTGATAAAACATAGTTTTTTGTTTTTTATTGTTAGTCTTTTAGTGATCTCCATTAGTAGAGTTCCATATTATTTTTCATTATATTTTTATAACACATCACAAATTGTAACCATTGATATGGTTATGACAGCAATGTTATTGCTACTTATTCCCTTTTTAAATCAGTATAAAATTTCAGAAATAAAGTCTAATTTCAATGTTAAGGGTTATATAAAAAACGCCAAAACTCATTACAATGAAAGACTCAAGCAACAAAGGTTTCTTGTGACTGTGGTAGTAATACTGTCCATTGCCTCTGAGCTTATTGTGCCAGATTTTCTTAATAATGGATTAATAGTAACAGGTATCTTAATGATTGGCATGACAATCATTATATCTGGACATCATTATCTTGCAATGTTACAACTAACATCTAATAAAAAATTATTAATAAAATCCTTTTTTGCCATACTAGCAACTTTACTTTCACTGATTGCAATTTTAAACAATTTTCAATTTGATTACAATGTGGAAATTTTATTTATAGTTTTAAGTGTAGTATATGCGCTAATTGGTAAAATAGTATGGTGCAGTATTGCACAGGATGTGTCAAATAAATTTATTGATATAAGGTTATTTATGGAGGGTATTGTTCCTGCGTTATTCTTGATAGGCCTTAGTTTTTTTATGGAAAATATAGATTTAATGCTATACTTCCCTTGAAAAATTAAGCCCCCCGAGTTAAGCAGTTATCTTAGAGAAATCAAAAGTGTGTTAAAAAAGGTAGATTGCTTATTATATCTATACTAGATTATAATACCAATATTGGCATTAGGTATTTTCATAAACTTTATTTTAATGAGTTGATATTTAATCAATTTAATGACTCTTCTTTGATCGGTATTTTGAGCGTGTCACAGGTAAATGAACTAGGTTTGATATTTAGAATTTTTTATCTTGCTATATGTAAAATGACTATTGTTAGTATGATAGAAGCATGACTTTATTTGCTTCTTTATTCTAATAATTTTGAAGATCTAAGTATTTAAATGGAGATACGGTTGACAGATCAAGCAAAGATTTTTATTTTTATTTATTTAGCGCAAGAAGATTTTCGATGTATTTTTTCATTAATGCGAGTATAAAAGATGTTACATAGGGGAAAATGGTTTTTTAGGCATTTGGCTTATAAGGTGTTATTTAAAAAATTATCTGGCATTGGGTATTTTGGTAAGCCAATTTTTTGCAAAGGTCTAAGAAATATCAGCGTTAATAGAAAGTTTAGAATTTTTCCAGGTAGCAGAATTGAATGCCTAAAATCTGGCAAAATTTCTATCGGGAAAAATGTTAGTATTGGTCATAATTTATTTATACAAACCTCTTCAAGAATTGATATAGGGGATAATGTCAATATGTCAGCCAATGTTTTTATTGGTAGTACGGATTATCGTATAAAGCCTTATAATGGAGAGTCGTACCTTAAACAAGAGGAGATTGAAAGGCCAGTTTTTATAGGGGATGGAGTGTTTATAGGATACGGGGTTGCCATTCTTCCAGGTGCTTATTTGTCGAATGGGTGTATCGTGGGTGCAAATAGTGTTGTTAAAGGGAGGTTTGAGAGTGGATCAATTATTGCAGGATCACCAGCAAGATTAATTAGGCAAAGATGAGTAAATATTTATTTGTAGGGCATAATCTCACATATTTTGATTTTTTTCAAAATTTAGAGGTCGGCATATTGTACAAAAATTCAAACGCAACCATACGGCATATATATACCCGACCAAGTGCATTTTTCTTTGCACGCTTGAATGGGCATAATGCAAGCACACCATTTTTCAACCAATTTACTTTTAAAACAAACAAATCAAGTCAAGGTAAAGTGGATTTAGGTTTTTATTTGGCATCAGAATCAGTCAATGAAAAACACTTAAAAGAAATCTACAGCGGATATGTTGAATGGATTGAAGAAAATATTATTACTGATATTAGTGACACAACTATAATTACAAGTGGCGAATATAGATTATTTGAGCAGGCGTTACTAAACTCTGTAAAGTCAAAAAATGTTAATATTTTGTATTTTGAGGCAGGACCACCAGGATATATTTATTTAAGCAATTCGGGTGTAAATGCAAATGCAGATTTTACTAAAAATGGTATGTCATTAATTGTGAAGGAATACAAACAATACTTATCCAAGCACCAGGTGCCCATTAATGGAAATATTCAAAATTCAAAATTTCATTTTATGTTTAAAGTTATTGATTTAATGTTTTACATTCCAATGCAATTTGTTTCTCGATTAGGGGATCACGAAGAATTCTTGCTTTCAGCATATAGAAGAGTTGAGTTGTTTTTTTTAAATAAATTATCAAAGAATAATTCAGGGTTGAAAACGCCAAATACTAAGTATTATTTATTTTTAGGACAAGTCAAAGAAGATGTTAATTCCACTCATTTCGGTTTAGATATGAATAGTATTGAAAAAAAATTATTAGAATTAATTAATTTTTCTAAAGATTCTGTTGTAATGCGATCACATCCATTGCAAAAAATTCCAAAAAATATTATGGATTTGTGTGGCAAGCATCCATTAAGATTTTTTTATGATGATGGGTGTAGGGGGCTGGAAGAGCAGATAGTTAATAGCTTAGGTGTTATTACGGTTAATTCTAATGGTGGTTTGGAGTCTTTAGGGTTAGGTAGGCCTGTTTGGACATTGGGAAACTCTTATTATGATGGTTGTTATGGTGTTGTAAAGAGTGCAGGTGCGCTGGTTCAAGCGGATTATGACGAACAAAAAATTATTGATTCTACTATTAATTTTATTGATAATTGTTTTATACCTATTGATTACAGGGGTCACGATTTTACTAATGCTCAAAAACTTGGCTCGTTTCTTGAAAATGGCAGGCTGTAGTGATGAAGGTATTAATAATTGGCCCCGCATTTTTTGATTATACAAAAGCTATTGCGGCGGAGATGGATAATAGGGGGATTTATACATTTGTGTTTAATGAATTACATTCAGAAACAATTTTTTCAAAAATTGCATATCGCTTGAAGCTAGATTTTTTTTTTAGTTTAAAAGTAAAAAAATACAGGGAAAAGATTTATCAATATATTGATAAACATAAAATTACGGATGTGCTGTTTGTTTCGCCTGAGATTATTGATAAAAAATATTTGACGGAAGTTAAGCGAAAAGCAAGAGTTCATTTATACATGTGGGATGGATTTCTTAATAAGAAAAACCCTTTATCGGTATTGAATTTATTTGACACAAAGGCGAGTTTTGATAAATTTGATTGTCAGCAGTATGGATTGAACTATATTCCTCTTTTTGCAGAAAAGATGTATCAGGGTAATAGTGATAGAAAAAAATACGATCTATCTTTTTGCGGTACTGTTCATTCTAATCGCTTGGTGTGGGTTAATAAAGTACAAAGATTTGCTAAAGACAACAACCTTAGAGTAGGCTTATTTTTATATTACTATTCCCCTGTTCTGCTGCTTATCAGGCTATTAATGAACCGTTGTTGCTTTAACTTATTTAATAAAGTTTCTTATTCTGGCTACAAGAAAGAAGATGTTGCAGATTTATTTAAATCAAGCAAGGTAGTTATTGATATTACGCATCCCAATCAAAAAGGGCTTACTTCTAGAACATTTGAGGCACTTAGGTCTGGCTCTAAACTTATTACAAATAATGAAAATTGTAAAATGTTGGGGCGTGAATATATGTCCAGAATTTTTATCATCAAAAACATTGAAAATCAACACAAGGCATTGCTAGAATTTATAGAATTAAAGACACCTTCTTTGAATGACAAGCAAGACCATTTTTTATCAATAGAGCGTTTTGTGGATCAAGTTTTGGGGAGTTGGAATGAATAATGTTACTCAGTCATTGCCGATAAAGCGTCTTTTTGATTTGTTGTTGGTTGTAGTTGCCTCTATATTGCTCATCATTCCAATATTATTGGTAGCTATTTCAGTACGCCTAACATCTAAAGGTTCAGTGTTGTACTGGTCTAATCGAATTGGAAGGAATAGTGAAATATTTAGCATGCCTAAGTTTCGATCAATGAGAGTTGACACACCTGAAGTTGCAACACATTTACTGAAAGATCCAAACGCCTGTTTATCACCAATTGGTGATTTTTTGCGCAAAACCAGTTTAGATGAATTGCCACAATTGTGGAGTGTTCTTAGAGGCGATATGAGTTTTGTAGGTCCTAGACCTGCTCTTTTTAACCAAATTGATTTAATAACTTTGCGTAAATTAAAAAGAGTAGATGAATTGTTGCCAGGGGTTACAGGGTGGGCTCAGATCAATGGTAGAGATGAATTATCAATCCTTGATAAGGTTAAATTGGATGTAGAGTATTTAGACAGACGATCGTTTTTGTTTGATGTTAGAATTTTATGGATGACATCTTTAAAGGTAGTTAAGCGAGATGGGGTTTTGCATTGATTAGCTACTGATGCCACTTACATTATATAATTAGATTAACAAGTAAAACTTAAAAAATGACTCATATTCAAGTCATTATCTTTAAATTAAGCACTTAATGACTCATTTTTGATACTATAATACCAATATGAATGTCAATAATTTTAAAACTGATCAGGAAATTGTGGCTGAGATTGCCACAAGAATCCGCAATCTTAGGTTGAATGATCCTGCTCATCAAATGTCGCAGAGTGAGTTGGCACAGCGTGCAGGTATTTCTCGTAGTACGGTGGCGCGGTTTGAGCAGAAAGGGGAAATATCTTTGTTGCCGTTGATAGCTATTTTGCGGGTGATGGGGTTGTTGTCTAATTTTGATCATTTGGTGCCGAAGGAGGTTGCGATTTCTCCAATGCAGGTGTCGCG
>Ga0256845_1003151_pt1 | contig 11363 bp, 9 predicted proteins | sample RiftiametaG_FD_189101 | JGI IMG/M metagenome (GOLD analysis project Ga0256845, IMG submission 189101) | Tube worm associated microbial communities from hydrothermal vent at the East Pacific Rise, Pacific Ocean - Riftia | ecosystem: Host-associated > Annelida > Integument > Unclassified ... | reverse complement strand
ATCGGTCTCGATGCCTTTTCCCCTGAAACCTACTCAAAAATCAGGGTCGGCGGCGATTATGAAAAAACTGTGAAGAATGTCATCACCCTGTTGCGTCTCAAAGAAACCCTGAATGCCGCCACACCGGCGGTCTTCGTTCAATTTGTCGAGATGGAAAGTAATCGGCATGAAAAGGAAGACTTTATGAGGTTTTGGGGAGAGCAAGGCGCGACCGTTAAAATCCGTCCCATGGTAAGCTGGGCCGGCAAAGTTGAAGCCCCAAACCTCGTGTTAGGGAATGAGGAACGATGGCCTTGTTACTGGGCTATGCGCACGATGTCCATTATCGATACCGGAAAAGTCGTGACGTGTGCCGTGGACTTGGATGCCAACTTCGTCACAGGAGACGTAAATACCTCGTCGCTGAAAGACATCTGGAATGGTAAGATGGAGGAACTCCGTCAACTTCACCTCTCGAAACGCTTTGATGAATTGCCTGAGATCTGTAGAAATTGCCGGGATTGGCAATCGGCCAGAGCTGACTATTACGAAATGGAACATGATTAATTATGTGTGGAATTTGTGGATTTACAGGGGCGGCGGATGAAATCACATTGCAACGAATGACGGAGACCATTGTCCATCGAGGCCCCGATGAAGATGGCTTTTACGTGAATGGCAAGATTAATCTTGGCATGAGGCGGCTCAGCATCCTCGATCTCTCGACTGGACAACAACCAATTCATAACGAAGATAGGAGCTTGTGGACGGTTTTTAACGGCGAGATTTATAACTTTGTCGAACTCCGACAGCAATTGCTGAACACAGGGCGTCATGCGTTCTATACTGACCATTCGGATACTGAGTTGGTTGTTCACTTGTACGAAGAATATGGTGAAGACTTTGTGCATCATATCAACGGCATGTTCGCCATTGCCTTGTGGGATGCAAAAGAGGAAACGCTCCACTTAATTCGGGATCGAATGGGGGTAAAACCATTATTTTATACGCTTCAAAATGGTGAGCTTCTTTTTGGCTCTGAGATTAAGTCAATTCTGGCGCATCCCGCGTATCCCAAGGCAATCAATGATGAAGCGATCTACCATTATTTTACGTTCAAGCATATTCCCGCTCCTTTAACCGCTTTTCAGGACATCTACACTCTGTTGCCAGGAGAATGGCTCACGTTCCGAAAAGGACATCTTGGGAAGCGGCGATACTGGAAAGTAACCTTTCGAGAAGATGAGAGTCGCGACGAGCAAGAAATTCAGCACACGCTTCTCACTCTTCTTGAAGATGCTGTACGCGTGCGTATGCGTTGCGATGTCCCATTCGGCGCATATCTCAGTGGGGGAGTGGATTCCAGCGCAGTGGTTGCGCTTATGACTCGTTTCACTGAAAAACCAGTCATCACCTTCGCACTTGGTTACGAAGATGACCTGAAGAATAAAGACGCGGATATTTATTATGCTCGTAAAGTCGCCGAATTTTATAAGACCGAACATTATGAATATATCATGCCGTATCAAGAATTGCTCGATGACATCCCGACGGTGGTGCATGCCTTTGATCAACCGTTTTCCGGAACGATCTCGACATATTTCTTGACAAAACTCATCGCCAGACATGTTAAGGTGGCATTGTCCGGTGACGGCGCGGACGAGTTGTTTGGGAGTTATCTGTCGCACCGCACGGCGCAGCCGATGTCTCATTTCAAACGGCTCTATGCAAAGAACGCATTGAATGCGAGCGAGAAAGCCTTGCTAAAGCCGTGTGACCTTGATTATTTGACTGACTTATTCAGAAGGTCCGGGAGTGGGGACGAACTGCAATGGCGGTATCAATTGTATCTGTTTCGTGATGAAGAAAAAACCAACTTACTGTCGGACCAGTTCAGGAATCGTCTCAACCAAACTAAAACCCTGGAATTGATTCGGGGATATTTCAACGCGCTTACCTCACACGACCCGCTAAACCGGATCCTGGAAATGGAATGGAATACCCAACTGCCGGATCAGGTGTTGGCGTTTGTGGATTCTCTCTCAATGGCGCATTCGGTGGAAATCCGGTCGCCGTTTTTGGATTATCGCTTAGTGGACTATGCAGCAACCATTCCCGGACGTTTGAAAATTCGTGACGGCGTCGTGAAGGACATCTTAAAACGCACGGTGGACCCGTTGTTGCCGGAAGGCATTACGAAACGTCCCAAAGAAGGATTTGTGCTGCCGGTGTATGACTGGATGCGGGGAAAACTGCGAGAATACAGCCTCCATCTTTTGTCAGCACAGCGACTACAACAGCACGGTTTACTCGATATCGGGGAAGTTACCAGGCTTTTACACAGGTATCACGCCGGTAATACAGGGTTAGCTGGCAGAGTGTGGAACGTGATGATGTTCCAGGTGTGGTGGGAAGAGTATTTTGGATAACAGTATATCACTATGTCTGAGACTCTTGAGAACATCGACTTAAAAAAACGTGAAGGATTTCTGGCTCAATATATTGCGTTGCGCAACAGCTATGCGGAGTTACTGTTGACCTCACCCGTCACACGAGCTGAAACCGAAACATGGTTGAAGCGGACTGACATAGAAATTCGCGGGATTGTTCAAGATACGGTCTTATTAGGCATTGTCATTTTGTATCTCGACCGTGGTGGTGAAATTGCATTTTTTGCTAAAGAGCGAAATAAAGGGATTGGAAGCCAACTGTTACACATCATAACACAAGTTGCTCACGAGAAGAGATTGAAATCTCTTTGGGCCTGGGTGCTTCAGGAGAATATTCCTGCCCAAAAAGCTTTTGAAAAAAATGGATTTATAAAAAAAGAAACAACTGAAAGGGACTACCAGGGAATAACGAAGCAAGGGATTGAATATAGGTTGGCTTTATAACAAATTTTCTATCTCAAAATAGACAAACCGCTGATGACTTTTGAAAAAGATAAACATGTTAACAAGTTTGACAGAAGTGTATCTTTAGTTTCCTGGGCATATAATGAAAAAGATTCCATTCTTGAATTTCTTGAAAAAGCCACACAACTGATGGAGGCGACTGTAGAAGACTACGAGATCGTCCTGATAGATGATGGAAGTACCGATAGCACGTATACTATCGCGAAAGCCTTTCAGGACAAAAAAAATCCCCGCTTAAAAATTTTTCAAAATGAATGTAACCTGAACGTCGGAATTTCAAGCCGTAGAGCGATTCAGCGAGCGTCCAAAGAGTTTTTATTCTGGCAGACGATTGACTGGGGTTACGATATTTCGAATTTGCGAGCATTTCTTGAATATTTGAAAAGCTATGATATTGTGCAAGGCGTGAGAAGAGCACCTGTCCAGGTCAGAATGAAATTTTTCAAACCAGTTATGGCAATTTTGAAACTTTTTGGCATGAAACATCTGACTCGGCGTTCTGATACTGTATCAAAAGCGATTGTGTCGCTAATAAATTATATTTTGATTCGAATCCTTTTCAGAGTTCCCCTTTCGGATTTCCAAAATGTTACATTCTACCCGACCCAATGGATTCAATCGCTGCAATTTGAGGCAACCAGTTCTTTTGCTAACCCAGAAGGGTTAATTAAGTCTTATTGGAGTGGGAAATCGATCAAAGAAGTTCCGATTAATTTTATTCCCCGGCAGCAGGGGGAAGCCAAAGGTACCCGCATAAGAGCTATCACCGCTTCAATCAAAGATATTTGCAGGTTATGGGTAAAATGGGTGCTTTTAGGGAAACGGGGGAAGATTCAGCCTGGGGAGATTTGTCGACTCAACCCAGCGGAATGGAAAGCATAAGCAGTGGCTGAAATTTTGCCACGACATCACGAAGAATATTAAGAATAGTTAAGGATAGCTTATGAACACTACATCACAGATAGAACATACGCAGCACGTTTACAGTGTCAGACCCGAAGCGCAAGAGTTTCCGATGATGGTCGTCTTATCATTTGTGTATATATGTAATGCGGAATGTCCGAATTGCCCGTATAATAATTCTGAGATTCGTTCGACCTATAAGGATGCGTTGATTATGCCGGAATCTCTCTTCAAGCATATTGCTGATGAATGCGGCGAGTATGGCGCTTATTTGCGGATTTCAGGCGGGGGAGAACCAATGCTCCACCCCCAGGCAACTGAGTTGATGGTCTATGCCAAAGAAAAAGGGGCAAAAATTGGGCTAATTACGAATGGCTCACAATTTACGGAACACAATTTGACGACCTTGATTCAAGCGGGCGTTGATGTGATCGAATTCAGCGTTGATGCCGGAGATGAGAAAACGTATAGTGAGGTCAGACCGGGATTGGATTGGGAACAATTGACCCGGAACGTCGCCCTCGCCGTCAAACTTCGCAACACATTTCAGGCTCAGACGAAAATTCTGGTGAGCGTAATCAATCAGGAAGGGGTTGATGTCGAGGCCGCCGAACGATACTGGTCGGACATTGTGGATACTGTCCAGATCAGAAAATTTCTCACTTGGGGGTATAATGAAGACAAATCCGCGGATGCGACTCCTTATCTGCCTCCGCAAGAACGGGTTCCGTGCCCCTGGTTATTTGAACGCTTGAATATTGATTCTCGCGGTGACGTCACATTATGCGGTGAAGATATTGCCTTTCGGGAAAAATTTGCTAATATTACGGAACGCACGATTAAAGAGATCTGGAACGGACCTGAGTTTTCCTATTTCCGCGAAAAGCACCTCTCCAGGCATGGCAACGATATTCCAATCTGTAAGCAGTGCCCCGATTGGCAGTATCGCTCCTGGCAGCACAACTACTGGACACTTTTGCAAAAAGCTGAAAAAAAACGAGAGTACGTCAACTCTTGAGACTTCTGATGGGTAAACTGGTAACGCCATAAATTTGTTTCTACTGGCGGTTAACGGCTTTATGAGACTGCCATGACGGGGGGTACATTGAGCAGACGAGACAGAAGCTGGTCTCAGGGTAATTTCTATGAAAATCGGGATTCTTCAGCCAGGTTATCTGCCATGGCTTGGATTTTTTGAACAGCTGTATCAAAGTGATGTCTTTGTTATCTATGATGATGTGCAATATGATAAACAGGGATGGAGAAATAGAAACAGGATAAAAACTGCAAACGGGATTCAATGGCTGACGGTTCCAATCCTTTTTAAACTGCGCGAGGCTCCGAGAGTGTGTGATGTCACGATTGCTCGGAATGTTCAGTGGAGAAAAAAGCATCTGCGATCTCTCCACCTTAATTATGCAAAAGCTCCCTATTACAAAAAATATATTGACATTTTTGAGGAGATTTATTCAAGGGAGTGGGTGTATCTTGCGGAGCTTGACATCTATTGTATATCCCAACTGGCATGGTGTTTAGGGATCAATGAAAAACCTGTTATCCGTTCATCATCTCTGAATATTCAGGGAGATACATTAGAACGGCTTGTGCGGGTTTGCCAACACTTTGAGGCCGATATTTTTTACGAGGGGGCCGCAGGACGGAATTACATTGATACCCACTACTTTGCGAAACAAGGAATTACTGTGCAATACCAGAATTATCATCATCCAGTTTATAATCAACTGTATGGCGAATTTGTTCCATATCTTTCTGTTATAGACTTATTATTTAACCACGGGGATGAAAGCCTTTCAATTTTACTTGGTGGAAACGTATGAGTAAAACAATATTAATCACAGGGGGTGCTGGGTTTATCGGGAGTAACTTTGCCAGACACCTCTATCAGACAGACCCTGATTATAAGATTATTGTCCTTGATGCGTTAACGTATGCCGGGCATGTGGGTAATTTACCGGTCAATCTAAATGGGAACAATCATGATGAGCGGTTTGCTTTTTGGTATGGTAATGTAAGAAACGGGGAACTGGTGGATACGCTGGTTTCACAATCTGACATCATTGTGCATTTTGCGGCTGAAACTCATGTCACCCGTTCAATTTATGATAATTTCCTTTTTTTCGAAACCGATGTGTTAGGCACACAAACGGTAGCGAATGCGGTGTTGAAATACCGAGAACGAGTCGAACGATTTATTCATATTTCAACATCCGAGGTCTATGGTACCGCTCGGCAAGATACAATGGATGAGGATCATCCGCTGATACCGATGAGTCCGTATGCTGCCGCCAAAACAGGGGCGGATAGATTAGTGTCCTCGTATTGGGCCACGTATCAGATACCAGCAATCATTATCCGTCCGTTTAATAATTACGGTCCCTACCAACATCTTGAAAAAGCCGTGCCCCGATTTATCACGAGTTGCCTTCTCAATGAGCCGTTACGGGTCCATGGTGACGGCAGCGCCTCGAGAGACTATATCTTTGTCGAGGATACCTGTAAGGCGATAGATCTCATTATGAATGCTGATATTGACACCGTAAAAGGGGAAGTGTTCAATGTTGCCTCTGGGGGCCATCGTTCCATTTTGTCAATTGCTCAGGATGTCGTCAGATTGATGAATAAAGATGAGTCGTTAATCACTTTTGTCGGTGAACGTCCCGGGCAAGTGTTCAGACATACCGGCGATAGAACAAAAATCAAGCACGTGCTTGGTTGGGAACCCACAATCTCCTGGGAGGAAGGTCTCAGGAAAACCGTCGAATGGTATACAGCACATCAAACCTGGTGGGAACGGCAATTATGGATGCGAGCGGTGCCGATTATCACAACAAGCGGGAAGAAAGAACTCCATTAATAAAGGGGGCAGGCATGAGCATCAAGAAGATCAGACCTCTTCCCCAGCCGTTCTCCTGTTCTGCAAGGAGAGCAATGTTCCCCCTTCCCTCGCAGGAAGGTAGGGCATAGGTAACATTTTACAATGGTCTTCAAGCCCTTCATGGTGAATAACACACCTCACAAAGGAAATATTTCAAGCAGATGAGTAGGCGAAACGTCATATTGGGGCTAAAACTGAGTTTTGCGCTAGGGATGTTGTGGTATCTGGTTCATCAGGGATTTTTAACCAGGGAAAGCGTACAGACTCTGGTTCAGTTCAAAACTCTTCCCTTTGTGTTGCTGGCAGGGTTCAGCTTTTTGTTTTCAGTCGTGCTTTCAGCCGTCCGGCTTATGAACCTCCTACATCTTATTGAGCTTTCCATGAGTTTCTGGCAAAGTGTGAAGTTGATCTTCATCGGATTTTTTTTTAATCTTGTGTTACCAGGGGTGGTCGGGGGAGATGTGGTGAAGGGGTTTTATCTGATGAAAACGGAGCAACAACATAAAGGGCGCAGTACGGGAATTGTGGTGCTCGATCGATTATTTGGAGTCTTGGCGCTCATGAGTCTTGGTGTTGTTGCGATTCTCTACCTCTTCCACCGCTATCGCGCCACATTGAGCACAGAGTATTCTCATATCATCTTCCCTCTTTTTGGGGTGATCGGCGTGGCGTTTCTTCTGAGCTTCAGTTTACTCACCTTTGGGAATAATGGCAAAATTCGTCACAAGCTGAGAACATGGTTGACGGCAATGTTTCGTCAAGGGATCGTGTACAACATGATAGAGAGTATCGGTATTCTCGTCAAATCTCCCTGGGTAGTGTTATGGTCTTTTTTTCTCAGCCTCTGTATTCATCTGGCAAGTCTGACGGGATTACTGCTTGCGCGTATGGTTGGCAGCCCTCTTCCGGATGCCATGACGCTGTTGGCTCTTTTTGCGCTCATCCTGTTGGGAGGGATTATTCCGGTAACTCCAGGCAATGTTGGATGGACCGAACTTCTTGCCAGTCATAGTCTATTAGCCTTGGGTTCAAGCGCTGGCGCCGCAATATTCTTGTATTGGCGGGTTATTACAGGGCTATGCTCCTTGCCCGGTGGGCTCTTGTATCTTCTCACCGCAAAGGCTGAGAAACCATCCCTCGCGCGGCAACGTATTCCGGCTGAATCAAACCTTCTGTGAATCCCTTATTATTAGGCAGGGCGTTTTCAGAGCAGGATCAGGATAACGATATGAAGGTTGAATTTTACCAACATCATCTCAATGAAGAAGATATTCAAAACGTTGTGAGAGTCTTGCACTCTATTTTTCTCACCACCGGCCCGGTCACGGCTGAATTCGAACAAAAATTCTCTCGGATGACCGGTGTAGCCCATACCGTTGCAGTGAATTCCTGTACAGGGGCGATCCACCTTGCCCTGCTCGCTTTAGGAATTGGCCCGGGCGACGAAGTTATTACCACGCCATTGACATTTATTGCCAGTGCGACCCCTATCCTACAAGCGGGCGCAGAACCTGTGTTTGTTGATGTCGAACCAGACACAGGATTGCTCAACCCGGAATTCGTCGAATCAGCTATCACTCCGAGAACAAAAGCGATCCTTCCGGTTCACCTTTATGGGACCATGGCTGACATGAAAGCCTTCCGAACGATTGCAGACCGCTATAAGCTTGCGCTGATTGAAGATGCCGCGCATTGCATCGAAGGCGAACGGGATGACGTCCGGCCCGGAGAACTTTCAGATGCCGTATGTTACAGTTTTTATGCGACCAAAAACCTGACCTGTGGGGAGGGGGGAGCGTTGGGTACCAATAATCCTGAACTGGCTCAAACAGTTCGAACCCTGAGACAACATGGAATGAGTAAAGAGGCCGCAGACCGTTATCACGGGACTTACCAACATTGGGATATGATTGAGCTCGGATGGAAATACAACCTGAATGATATTCAGTCCGCCCTGTTAGTTGGTCAGATTGATCGCCTTGACGCTTTGTGGAAGCGAAGGAAAATGCTCTGGGAACGGTATGACTCAGGGTTGGAGCATATTGCGGGAATTGCGCGTCCTGCCATAAAAGGCAAAAGCGCTTTTCATTTATATACCATTTGGGTCTCTCCTGAAAAACGTGATCATATTGTCTATGCCCTTCAACAGGGAGATATTGGAGTCACAGTCAATTATCGTGCTATTCATACGTTGACATATTTCCAAAGGCGGTATCAGTTCGGTCCTCAGGATTTTCCGGTCGCCCATGCAATTGGACAGCGAACGATTTCATTGCCATTGTATCCACAACTTGCCGAATCCGCCCAGGATTACGTCATTGAAAGTGCAAAAAAGAGCATCTTTTTTTAAAAAATTTGGTCTGTAAGGACTTGAACAGGTGGAATGAAGCTCATAAATTTTCACAGAATACAGTATTGTACAGTTCCATCCAGAAGTGGTGTCAGCAAAATGATTGTTTAGCTCCGATTTTATTCGGTAGCAATCGAAAATGCAAGCATTGTGACCATGAAAGCGTCGCTATGCGAAAACAATAAAACAAGAATAAAATGAACGTTAAGCAGAATCCGACATCTTTGAGTTGGTTCGAACAACGCGCGATACTAACTATCAGTGTCGTTGTGATAGGAAGTGTTGTGTTCTTGATCGGAGGACTTGAATTGATCCTGAGCCGCTATGTCCCCCGACCCTCCTTTCCAGGGATTCCTGAATACCAAACAAACCGTTATATCCGCCTGCGGGAATATCGTCCGCACTCGTCTATGGTGCTCGTACCTTCAGAAACCAGATTAAAAATTTCAGACGGGTTGGAGAATATACAATATCCGTTGAATATTGATGCGCATGGATTTGTCGCGCCCTCAATCATTCACGAACATCCGGACGCGACCCTCGTGTTCCTCGGCGGTTCGACCACGGAATGTGCGTATGTCAGTGAAAAAAAACGGTTTCCGTTTCTGGTGGGACAAAAATTGGAAACTATGACGCAAAAAACCGTCAATTCTATTAATGCTGGTGTCAGAGCGAACACATCGTTGAATAGCATTGATGGGTTTGTGAATAAGGTGCTTCCTCTGCACCCACAGGTCGCAGTATTGATGCACAATATTAATGATCTGGTTATGCTGCTCTATGAGGGGACATATTGGGGGAGCCAGCAGTCAGACAGGAGCCCTGTGGTGGAACTCGACTTGTCACCTCAACGACAGCCAACGCTTCACACGGTGGCGGCTGATAGTTTACAAGTCTTTATTCCTCATCTGACCCAAGCTGTCAGGAATATTCGAGAGCGTTTCGGAAAAACGCAAAAGGCTGACGAATTCTCTCATATCAATGCAGAACATGTCGAGATTAATGACGCGTACATCGCTTATATGCTTACGGAGTTTAAAAAGAACCTCTCCATGTTTATAGGGATTTGTCAGGCGCGCAATATTCTTCCTGTCCTGATGACTCAGGCAAATCGCTTTAAGGAAAATCCAGACCGTGGAATTGTGAGGCATTTTGAACAGCTCATTCAGAAGCGAAAACTTCATCTCGACTATCAGGGGTTACGAACCTTGCACGAACGATTTAATGAAGTGATTCGAGAGGTTGGGGAGATGAATGAGGTGCTAGTCATTGATCTGGCAACCCAAATTCCCCAAGAGAAAACCTTTATTGCTGATGCTGTGCATCTCAATGATGCCGGTTCCGAGCTTGCGGCGGAAATGATTAGTCAGCAATTGTTCGATGTGATTTTTCAGGAAAAATTTGCCGACAAAACGTCCTCTTAACGTTTTCAATCTCTATAATTAGGATTCTAGCGCGGAGTCCATGTTTGTGATCCTAATTATGGGATAATAAGTTGCTTGCTGTCAATCATTCCGGGCCTCGTGAGCCAACACCACATAAATTTGAGGATATAATATGTATGTTCATTGAACGACTAGGTAAAGTATTCAGAAGAGATACCCACAAAGAGGTAGAGCCTGAAATACAGGCAATTCAGTATTATCAGGCTTATTTCCGCACGCATAATAAATTTCCGCTCTTTTCTCAGGTTTTGATCGAAACCCGAACGGATTGTAACCGAAAATGTTCATTCTGCCCGCAATCCTTCCATGAAAGACCATTTCAAGAGATGGGATGGGATGTTTTCGACACAATTATTCAGCAGTTGTACAGACTTGAATTCTCCGGAAGAATTACATTCGGCGTTACCAACGAACCACTATTGGATCATCGAACAATAGACATGGTCCGTCATGCACGACAAACCTCTCCTCGTTTTTTCCTGGACATAACGACTAACGGCAATTTACTGACCCTTGAAATGATGGATCAACTATTTACAGCCGGACTTGATAATATAAATATCAATGATTATCGATCAGATCGCATTGAGCACAAACAGGAATTATCCAAAAATTTGCAACCGATTAGCGCGGCATATATCTATAATCCCAAAATAGGATTTCATTATCGAAGCACAAATGAAGTATTATCCAGTCGGGGAGGAAACGTCGAAAAACAGACGAAAAATACGCACATCCATTCTTTCTGTAATTATCCATTTCGAAAACTCGTCCTTTCACCAAACGGCGATGTAGTGCTCTGTTGTATGGATTATCTTTATGAAGTCACGTTTGGCAATGTGCGGGACCAGGAGTTAGAATATATCTGGCACTCT
>Ga0256845_1003150_pt1 | contig 11367 bp, 10 predicted proteins | sample RiftiametaG_FD_189101 | JGI IMG/M metagenome (GOLD analysis project Ga0256845, IMG submission 189101) | Tube worm associated microbial communities from hydrothermal vent at the East Pacific Rise, Pacific Ocean - Riftia | ecosystem: Host-associated > Annelida > Integument > Unclassified ... | reverse complement strand
CTTTTAAAATGCCCGTATAATCTGGGGTTTTACTTAAATTTAAACTTTTTACTTTTGTAGGATATTGTAATACTGGGAAATTTAAATCCAATACTTTTTCATTTTCTAAATAATATGGTAATACTTCTTCTGGTAAATATTGTTTCAAACTGTCCCTTGATGCTGATAAATCAGCTTCAGGAATTTCATTTTTCAACATCGCACGCCAATTGGTTTTATCGGCTACATAATTTTTTAACGCCACCTCAGCAATACCTGCCAAATATCTGTTTGGTGTTTCTAAAATAGGTAATGCTTGTGCTGCACCTTGATCTATCCAACGTGTAGGAATTTGTGTTTTACGGGTTACCCCTACTTTTACCGTACTACTTAATGCTAAATATACAATATGTGGTTTTAATTGCACTTTTTTCTCAAATTCCAAATCACGGTCTTCAATACCCAAATGTGCGGTAGATTTTTCAGGATGTATTATCCATTCTCCTGTTGCGGGTTGCTCAAAAAAACACGATTTACAAAAACCTTGTCTAAAAATTTCTTTATCTTTTTGACAACTCATACATTGATATTTTACAAAGGAAAAAGATAGTTTTTTACCCAATAACTGATTCACATTCAACACATCATCTTTAAAAAATAAGTAATATTGAATGGTTTCTTGTAAATCGGTTTCCATTTTTTGTAAAACACCTTGGTACTGCATATTAATTTTTTTGTTTATTTTTATGGCGAAAGATAAACAAAAATATGGCAATTCCGTTAGTAAACTCCGTAGTCTCTTGGTTTTTAAAGAAGCGTATTCATCAAATAGAATTCTTTACTAAATACCCAAATGAAACCCAACAAGGGTTATTATTTGATGCGCTACAACGTAATAAAAACACGAGGTTTGGATTAAAATATAATTTCAAAACTATAAAAACTTACGATGATTTTAAAAATAGTGTACCCATTTTTTCTTATGAAAATATGGCTCCCTACATTGAAAAATCAAGAAAAGGAGAACAACAAATTTTTTGGGATTCGCCAATAAAGTGGTTTGCCAAATCAAGTGGCACCACCAATGCTAAAAGTAAATTTATACCCGTAAGTGAGGATTCATTAGAGGATTGCCACTACAAAGCTAGTAAAGATTTATTGTGCTTATACCTAAACAATAATGACGATTCTCAACTATTTACTGGCAAAGGATTACGTTTAGGTGGCAGTAAAGAATTGTATGAGGATAATGGAACATTCTTCGGAGATTTATCGGCAATATTGATTGACAATATGCCTTTTTGGGCAGAGTTTAGCTCTACACCCAGCAGTAAAGTATCTTTAATGGATGATTGGGAAATAAAACTACAAGCTATTGTTGATGAAACCATAAAGGAAGATGTAACCAGTTTAGCAGGTGTACCCAGTTGGATGTTGGTTTTATTAAATAAAGTTTTAGAAACCACCGGAAAAGATAACCTGCTAGAAGTTTGGCCAAATTTAGAAGTCTATTTTCATGGTGGTGTAAGTTTTGAACCGTATCGTGAGCAATTTAAAAAACTCATACCCAGCATTAATTTTAAATACTATGAAATTTACAATGCTTCAGAAGGTTTTTTTGCCATTCAAGATAAAAATGATTCGAATGAACTATTACTAATGCTTGATTATGGTATTTTTTATGAGTTTATTCCTATGGAAACCTACGGAACATCTTCTGAAAAAATTATTCCACTTAGCGAAGTTCAACTACACCAAAACTATGCCCTTATTATTACTACAAATGGAGGTTTGTGGCGTTACAATGTAGGTGATACCATACGTTTTACAAACTTAACCCCATACCGAATAAAAGTTACAGGACGCACCAAACATCACATTAATGCTTTTGGCGAAGAGTTAATGATTGAAAACACTGATGCTGCTTTAAAAATTGTGTGCACCAAAACAAACACTCAAATTATTGATTATACCGCCGCTCCTGTTTTTATGGAAGGAAAAGAAAAAGGTGCGCATGAATGGATGATTGAATTTAAAAGCCCCCCAGAAAACTTACCTTATTTTACCGAATTATTAGACAATGCCTTAAAATCATTAAATTCTGACTATGAAGCCAAACGGTTTAATAACATTACGTTAAATATTCCAAAAATCCATATTGCAAAAACAAATCTATTTCATGATTGGTTAAAACAAAATGATAAATTAGGTGGTCAAAATAAAATTGCACGCTTATCTAATTCACGTGATTTTTTAGAAGAGTTATTGATTCTAAACCACCAATAATCATTAGTTCTTTGATTTTTATTGCAAAAAATTGTATCTTTATGATACCTTTGATGCTTGCTAATTTTTTTTACACAACCTATAACACCTTTTAATATGAAAAGCATCATTTTAACAGCAACCCTATCCTTATTTTTTTCTTACAATAGTATTCGCAAGATCAAATTGAAACTGCAGCAAACGAAACTAAAATAACCGATATTAAGAGCGCTAAAGACTCTATTTTAACCGCAAATTTTATTTTTGATGTTACTGATACTGGTAACAATAGCAAACAACACGATTATGGTTCTGGTTTTTTTAAACAAAAATACATTATTGTATCTGCTAAAAAAATTGGAGGACTTGGTGGTACTAAGGACCCTTTAACTGGTGAACCACATACACAAATTTATTGCGCTACCATAAAAAAAACTGGTGATTTAGAAAGACCTTTATTATATTCAAGAGTATTAAATACACCCAACAGTGAGGGTAGTATTACATTTTCACCCAACCAACGTGTTGTATATTACACTCGTGATAATATAGAAGATGAAAAAAGAAATTACCAAATATATAGAGCACGTGACGCAAGAGGAAATGGGCAATGGTTAGGTGAAGAGAAACTTCCATTTAATCGTAAAAACTATTCCTTTGAAAACCCGTATTTAACAAAAGATGGCAGAACCTTATATTTTTCATCAAATATACCTGAAGGTTTAGATGGTTATGACATTTATAAAGTAGATGTAAGAGTTGATGGATCCTTTAGTAAACCCAAAAATTTAGGTAAAGGTGTAAACACCCCTCAAAATGAAATAACACCCTTTATGGATGAAGATGACAAATACTTATACTATGCTTCATCTGGAAGAAATACTATAGGAGGTTTAGATGTTTTTAGATCTCGTAAAGTAGGTTATAAATTTGTACGCCCTTTAAATTTAGGACCTGATATAAATGACGAAGGTGATGATTATGCTTTTATTTTAGCGAATAAACAACGTGGCTATGTAACCTCTAATAAAAAAGATGGCGCCGGTGGTAGTGATGTATATAAATTTCGTTTAAAATACAACAAACAATTTATTAAAGGAGTGGTTAAAGATACATTAACAAATCAAATGATTCCCAATTCTATTTTAGAAATTACAGATATGGACGGGAATGCAGTAGGTGTAAAAACAGGAAAAGATGGTACATTTTCTGCTTACATAGACCCCTATGAAGTATATACCATAAAAACAATAAAAGATGGTTATGAAAATAACACAACCTCTTTAGAAACTAACTCTGCTACCCAACGCTCTTTTGATGCAATTGTATATATGAAAAGACCTACAAAAGAAGCGGTAATTGTAAAAGTAGATGGCAAAACAATGATTAAAATTGAAAATATTTATTTTGATTTTAATAAAGCAACAATTAAACCCGTATCTAAAATTTCATTAAAGAAAATAGTAAAAGTTTTAAACAATAATCCTACTATGAAAATTGAGGTAAATGCACATACGGACATTAGAGGTACTGACTCCTATAACTTAGCATTATCTAAAAGAAGGGCCACATCTACCATGAAACATTTAATTCATTTAGGTATTAACCCAAATAGAATGATTAGTAAAGGGTATGGTGAATCACAAACTATTGTAGATTGTATTACCAAAGAATGTACGGATGCACAACATGAAGTAAATAGACGTATTGAGTTTGTTATAGTGTCAGAATAATAATTTCAATATTTATTACACAAAAAAGTCCCATTTATATAATGGGACTTTTTTAGTTTTATACCTAGCCTAAAATACTATTATACCAATTTACTTCAAGTCTTTTGGAATTTCACAAACAGGAATCGGTTTCATTTTATGTTGATTTCTACGATTATAACTCGTGTAAATTTTAAAAACCTCTTGCTCTCTATCTTTAAAATCAGTAGCTTTTTTACCTTTTTCTTGCATTTGCATTGCCCATTCTAACTCGTCATAATTAGCTCCAATTTGATCCTCATCACTTCGGGTATCGCCAAACAGCCCATCACTTGGTTTTGCTTTCATAATACTTTCAGGTACATTTAAAACCGCAGCAAGCGCATATACTTCTGATTTCATTAAATCGGCAATCGGACTTAAATCAACCCCACCGTCACCATATTTAGTATAAAAACCAACACCAAAATCCTCTACTTTATTTCCAGTTCCTGCAACCAACCTTCCTAACAAACCTGCGTAATAATACAAGGTAGTCATCCGTAAACGTGCTCTGGTATTTGCTAATGCCATATCTACTGTTGCTTGGTTGCCGCTCAAAGAAATTTCAGTTTTAAACTCTTCAAAAACAGGAGTTAAATCAGTACGTGTATCCGTTATATTATCATAATTATTTTTTAAATATGCAATATGCTCTTGCGCACGAGTAACATGACTTGCTACTTGATGTATGGGTATTTCAATACACAATGTAGGTAAACCCGTTTTTGCACATAAAGTAGATGTTACAGCAGAATCAATACCACCACTAACACCAATAACAAAACCTTTTACGCCAGCTTTTGTAGCGTAATCTTTTAACCAATTTACAATATGTTCAATAACTTTTTCTGATTGCATAATAATTTTATTTAAATTTGCCTGTACTACGAAAGTAGTTGTATTTTTTTAGAGATTACAATTTTCTTTTATAAAATATTATGAAGAAATGCTTTAATGTAAAATGATGAAATAAATAAAATGACTGAAAAAGAAATTTTTATATCAAAAATGAAGTTACGAACAAAGAAATCAGCCACTTCAACTGGAGTAAATTACAGAGCAACGTGTAAAGCAAGATCTCGAAAAAAAAAATTACTAAAATTTGCACTGTAGAAGTAGAAGCTAATAAAATAATGTCAAAAGCGAAAAAAGAAATGTATAATAAGACCTAAACATTTTTAGCATTCAAATAATTAACGCATTCCAACATTTAATACCAAAACCATGACCTATAACTATTTATTTTTAGTACTATTCTTATCACTATTATCTTGTAATGAAACGTACAAAACCCCTACAAATATTGAAAACATAAATATTGAAGTAAAGGCAAAACGCTTTGACCAAGATTTTTTAAACGCTACAGAAAGTGATTTTGAAAAATTAAAAGAAAAATACCCCTATTTAGTTCCTAAAATAGAAGGTGTAAACGATTTATGGGTAGCCGAAAAAAAAGATACTTTAGTGCAGGAAGTATTACAGGAAGCTAACACGGTTTTTCCTAATTTTATAGTGCAAGAAGAGGAACTAACACAACTTTTTAAACACATTAAATATAATTTTCCTGAATTTACCACGCCAGAAACAGTTACTTTAATATCAATGATGGATTATAGAAATAGAGTGCTGTTGCAAAATAACATTTTATTAATTGCTGTAGATTGCTATTTAGGAGAAAACCATAAATTTTACGAAGGGTTTTCAAGTTATATTTCTGCTCAATTTACACAAGAATACTTAGTTGCTGATGTAGCAAACGTGTATGCTAAAAATCATGTGCAAAAAGGAAAACAACGCTTATTTATTGAACAAATGGTGTATTTTGGAAAGCTATTATACCTAAAAGATAAACTCATACCTTTTAAAACTGAAGCAAACAGAATAGGCTACACCCAAAACCAATTGGATTGGGCAAATGCTAATGAAGACATGATTTGGAGTTATTTTGTAGATAAAAATTTATTGTTTAGTACGGACACTAAACTATCAAACCGCTTTATAGCTCCTGCCCCATTTTCTAAATTTTATTTAGCGGTAGACAATGAATCTCCTGGACGTTTAGGACAATATATAGGTTGGCAAATTGTACGTGCATTTATGCAAAAGAATGATGTATCTTTGCGTAAACTTTGTACTATGAGTAACGAAGAAATTTTTAGAAAATCAAAATACAAACCCAAAAAATAATGGCAAATATACAATCGGAAATCAAATTAAAAATTGAATTAGACGAAAATAGAGTTCCTGAAAAATTAAATTTCACCGCACAAGATGGTGGCGTAGTAAATCAAGATGTGAAAGCCGTAATGCTTTCCGTTTGGGATGCGGATAAGCAAGAAGCATTGCGTATTGATTTATGGACCAAAGATATGCCTGTTGATGAAATGAAAATATTTTTTCATCAAACTTTAGTAAGTATGGCAGACACTTTTCAACGTGCTACGCAAGATGAAAAGATGACGTTAACTATGAAAGATTTTTGCGACTATTTTGCTGAAAAATTAGAGCTTAAGAAATAACATTATGGAAATTTTACATTCCAAAATTTTAGGTAATGGGCAACCCCTTTTAATCTTACATGGGTTTTTAGGGATGTCAGACAATTGGAAAACATTAGGTAATAAATTTGCTGAAAATTTTGAAGTACATTTAATTGATCAACGCAATCATGGACGTAGTTTTCATAGCAATGATTTTTCTTACGAGTTAATGGCAACCGATTTAAAAAATTACATTGATCATTATCAACTCCAAAATTGCATCCTCTTAGGGCACTCAATGGGTGGTAAAACGGCAATGCAATTTGCACTAACCTACTCTAATTTGATTAGCCAATTAATTGTAGCAGATATTGCTCCTAAAATATACCCTGCACACCATCAATACATATTAAAAGCACTATCTGAAGTAAATTTTAGCATCCAAACTTCTCGCAAAGCAATAGAAGAAATACTAAAACAATACATTCCAGAAAATGGTGTGATACAATTTTTAATGAAAAATGTATACCGTAAAGAAAAGAAGGAATTAGCATATCGTTTTAACCTACCCATTTTAAAAGAAAAATACAATGAAGTAGTGAAAACTTTTTCTACAAAAAACACATTTAACAAACCCGTTTTATTTTTAAAAGGAGGCAATTCTAACTACATTGAAAAAGCCGATTTAACAACTATACAACATAACTTTCCACAAGCAAAAATAGAAACAATTGCTAACGCAGGACATTGGTTACACGCTGAACAACCAACCGAATTTTATCAAAAAATAATGCTTTTTTGTTAAAAAAATTGTAATATTGCTATGTATGCATAATAAATTGCGCATGTGATTTTAACTTAATAAACTTAATAACAAATTATTATGAAAAAACTTTTATCTTTTGTATTGTTTTTTCTTGTAGGATCTATGGTCTATGCTGGTGGGTATAGAGTAGCAATACAAGGACAAAGACAATTAGCAATGGGACACACAGGTGTTGCTGTAATTAGTAGTGCGGAGTCCGTGTTTTTTAATCCCGCAAGTATGTCATTTTTAGATGGAAAAATGAATTTCTCATTAGGAGTCTCTGGTATTATGGCAGAAACTGCATATGAAAATACAACATACGGTATATCTGAAACTACAGATAACCCATTAGGAACTCCATTTGGAGCTTATGGTACCTACAAAATTAACGAAAAAATATCTGTAGGTATTGCAATTTATACACCTTATGGTAGTTCTGTAAAGTGGGAAGATGACTGGGCAGGTTCTCATTTAGTAAATAACATTGCATTAAAAGCAATCTTTTTTCAGCCAACTGTAGCAGTTAAAATATCTGATCAATTAAGCGTTGGAGCTGGATTTATTTATGCAAGTGGTTCTGTAAAATTCAATAGAAATAGAGATAGAACAACTACGGATGTAAATGGAAACAGATCTGAAATTACAATTGAAGAAAAAGGAATTTCGGCTACAGGTTATACCCTTGGTATCACTTTAAAACCTTTAGAAGAATTAACTATTGGTTTCAATTATCGTTCAAAAGTTGACATGGAAGTTGAAGGTGGTGAAGCTACTTTTGAAAACTTCCCTTCATCTTTAGCACCAGCAAATACTACTTTTAACGCAACATTACCAATGCCAGCAGAAATTACATTTGGTTTAGGATATGTTTATAAAGAAAAATTAACGGTTGCTTTTGATTATAACTTAACACAATGGAGTGAATATGAAGCGTTAACTTTAGAGTTAAAAGGCGTTGGTACATCTGTAAACCCAAGAAACTATAAAGATTCAAACACATATCGTTTTGGAGTAGAATATAAAGCTACTAAAAAAGTAACAGCAAGAGGTGGTGTTTATTTTGATGAATCTCCAGTACAAGATGGTTATTTTGCACCAGAAACTCCACGTAATGATTCTGTTGGTTATACCGCAGGTTTATCTTACCAAGTAAACAGTAAATTATCTATTGATGCATCTTTCCTATACTTACAGTTTGATGAAATTGATAATTCTTATGATCACTATATGGAAGGTGGCGTAGCAGTACCTTTTTCAGGAACATACAAATCAACAGTAATAGCTCCAGGTATTGGAGTTTCTTACAAATTATAAAACGTAAAGAAATTATGAAAAATATAAAATATTTAGCAGTATTAGCTTTAGGGTTAATAGCTTGTGAAGCAGAGGTAGATAATCCAATTGCTGATGGCGGGTATTATACCGCAGGAAATGTAGATTTATCAAACTACGTAGCAGTAGGTAATTCATTAACTGCAGGTTATGCTGATGGTGCATTATATACAGCAGGTCAAGAAAATTCATACCCAAACATGATGGCAAACCGTTTTGCTTTAACAGGCGGTGGTTCATTTACACAACCAATGGTTAGTGACAACTTAGGTGGTTTATTAATGGGAGGAACTCAAATTCAACCAACACGTTTCGTATTAAGTGGCACCTCTCAATCCAATTTAGCACCAATTAGAAAAGCAGGTACACCAAGTACGGACATTACCAATGTATTATCTGGTAATTTCAATAACATGGGTGTTCCTGGAGCAAAGTCATTTCATTTGCTATCAGATAAATATGGTAATATAAGTGAATTTAATCCTAACCCAGCATTAAATAAAGCAAACCCGTACTTTATACGTTTTGCATCAAGTCCAAGTGCAACTATTATTGGTGATGCTGTAGCACAAAACCCTACTTTTTTCTCATTATGGATTGGTAATAATGATGTGTTATCATTTGCTACTTCAGGAGGTACGGGAGTTGATCAAACAGGTAACCCTGACCCATCAACATACGGTCCAAATGATATTACAGATCCAGGAAAATTTCATGATATTTATCAAACTTTATTAGGTCAATTGACGGCTAACGGAGCAAAAGGAGTGGTGATGAATTTACCAGCGGTAACAACAATCCCTTATTTTACAACAATCCCTTACAATCTTATTCCAATGGATGCCGCAACTGCAGGAGCAGTAAATGGAAGTTATGCAGCGTATAATGGAGCTGTTGCAGCATTTTTACCGCCAGCAGAGGCAGCGCAACGTACCATTAACTTTGTAGCAGGTCAAAATGCAGTGGTAATTACTGATGAAAGTTTAACCGACTTAACAGGTTCAGGATTGCCATCTATCCGTATGGCAACAGCAGCCGATTTAATAGTATTGCCAGCACGTAGCGTAATTGGTACTTTAGCAGACCCTGCTAATCCAGCATCTGTAATTGGTGTAGGAGTTCCTTTAGCTGATCAATGGGTTTTAACCGCAGATGAGGTAAATATGATAGCAACTGCTCAAGCAGGTTTTAATGCTACAATTACTGCTTTAGCAGCGGCAAATCCAGATGTGATTATGGTAGATGTAAAAGCGATGATGCAGCAAATTGCAAATGGAGGTGTTGCTTATGATGGTGGTGTGATTACATCAACATACGGATCTGGAGGTGGTTTCTCTTTAGATGGTGTTCACCCAACTGCAAGAGGATACTCTTTAATAGCAAATGCAGCTATTAAAAAAATGAATATGACTTTTGGAGGTACTATACCAATGGTAAACCCAGGAACATACCCAACAGTATATGTAGACTAATACTATTAGTTTATAATTACAAAAGCGCTGTCAACTTGACAGCGCTTTTTTTATGGAACAGTTTTAGCTTCTAATTATTTAACTATAAATAACAAACAAATGAATTACCTTTTAAAAATATTATTAAGCGCCATTGCCGTATTTGTATTAGCAAATGTATTACCCGGCATTACTATAGAAAGTTATTTAGTAGCCATATTAGTGGCTATTGTTTTAGGGTTTTTAAACACTTTAGTAAAACCCCTGTTAATACTATTTACAATACCTTTAACCCTACTAACTTTAGGATTATTTCTACTCGTAATCAATGCCAGTATTATTTTATTAGCTGATTATTTTATAAACGGATTTCATGTTTCGGGATTGCTTACTGCACTACTATTTAGTGTATTACTATCCGTTACACAATCGGTTTTATTTCGCTTATTAAAAGAAGATAAAAAGAAAAAGATATCTTAATATTTACAAAATAAAACAAAAAACAACAAAGGTAAATTCCTTTTAGCCTATTGTACCTAAATTCAATAGATTAAAAATTTGCGAAATACTTAAAATATAGTATTTTTGTAAACCTAAAATTTTATTATTTTAACAGCAAAGAACAATGAATATTACAAGACAAAATATTGATGCATTAAATGCAGTAGTAACCGTAGAAATTGACAAAAATGATTATAGTGATAAAGTAGAAAAAATACTTTTAGACTATAAGAAAAAATCTAACATATCAGGTTTTAGAAAAGGTCAAGTACCAATGGGTCTCGTTAAAAAACAATATGGTAAATCCGTTTTAGTAGAAGAAGTAAATAAATTACTACAAGAAAGCTTGAACAAATACTTGGTTGAAGAAAAATTAGATTTATTAGGAAATCCTTTACCAAGAATGCAAGAAGAATTAAATTGGGATGCTGATAAATTTGAATTTGAATTTGAGTTAGGTTTATCTCCTGTATTTGAGGTGAATTTAAAAAACAAAAAAGCAATTACACAATACAATATTGTTGCTGATGAAAAAACCATCAATAATCAAATTGAAAACATCCGTAAACAATACGGCAAAATAACACCCGCTGATGTTGCTAAAGAAACTTCTGAAATAGCAGGAGTATTCAAAAATGAAGCAAACGAAATTGAAAATACAACGGTAATTACTTTAGATAAAATTAAAGGAAAAACCAATGCTAAAAAATTCATTGGCGCTAAAGTAGGTGACATAATTATAGTACATACAAAAGAGCTATTTAATGCCGATGCTGATTTAACAAACGCTTTAAAAA
>Ga0256845_1003149_pt1 | contig 11368 bp, 8 predicted proteins | sample RiftiametaG_FD_189101 | JGI IMG/M metagenome (GOLD analysis project Ga0256845, IMG submission 189101) | Tube worm associated microbial communities from hydrothermal vent at the East Pacific Rise, Pacific Ocean - Riftia | ecosystem: Host-associated > Annelida > Integument > Unclassified ... | reverse complement strand
AGACTTCGGTGTACTTGCCAATCATGCGCCTTTTTTGTCGACAATCAGAATTGGTACTCTTACATATGAGAATGGCAACAAGCGTGAATCCCTGATGGTTAGTGGTGGATTCTGTGAGGTCTCGAATAATAAGATCACCTTTCTCGTAGAGAGTGCTGAAGCAGGCAGTGATATTGATGTCGATAGGGCTATGAAGGCTAAGGAACGTGCTGAGAAAAGGCTTAATCAGTCGGCTCAACACACTGAAGAAATAAATCGAAGGAGAGCTGAAATATCTCTGCAAAGGGCTGTAGCTCGTCTGAGAGTAGCAAAGCATTTGTAAATATTGTTTTTGTAGCATTTTAAAAGGGGTTGCTTCCATATGGAAGCAACCCCTTTTTTAGTGCCTCACTTCATAATTATTGTCAAAGAAATACCTCCAAGCCACTTACTTGCGTCTTGTCTGTGTTAGTTTTTGCTGGACGGTGTCTTTTATAACTGGAGTTGAGCTGTGGTATCACTGACATAGGCTCTGATACCATCGGTAATTTCTTGGATGAGCATTTTGACAAACGTTGGATCCTGGAGATTTTTCACGTCATTTTCATTGCTTATAAAGGCAATTTCTATGAGGATTGCAGGCATTTGAGCACCAATTAAGACATAAAATGGTGCCTGCTTGACACCGAGATTTTTGATATCAGCATAGCCCATATTTTTGGCTTCTGAAAGAATAGCGTTATGCACTTGCTGAGCAAGTCGAGACGATTCATTGATCTTGGAATTCTTCATTATATCAGAGAGGATATCCTGGAGATCGCTCATCTGATGAGTGGATGTCGCATTTTCACGTGCGGCAACACGCATGGCTTCAGCATTGGTTGAAAGGTTGAGATAATAGGTTTCAAGGCCGTGAACTTTTGCTGACGGGTGGGCATTAATATGCAATGAGACAAAGAGGTCAGCATTTTGGGTATTGGCAATTGCTGTTCTTTCTTCGAGAGGTATAAACGAATCATCATCTCTTGTAAGCAGGACTTCACAGTGCAGTTCTTTTTGTAGTACTGGTGCAAGCTTCTTGGCTATACGGAGCACAATGTCTTTTTCTTTTAAACCAAAGGCCATTGCTCCCGGATCTTTTCCGCCATGGCCTGGATCGATGACAATCTTTTTAACGCCTAAGCCAAGTTGCTGGGCAAGGGAGAGCGGGTGAGTATCTGGTGCGGTCTTAGTCTTTTTCGCCGTATGTTTTCTACCAACTGCAATTTTTTTATGGGCTTTTAAGACAGGAAGAGATGTGACAATTTCCTCAGTATTCTTTTTAGCTACTTCATGTTTGTTTTGTATTTTGACAACTGTATTGGGTTGTATTTGTTTTTTGGGAGGTTCACCTTTGCCTCGAACGTCAATTACTACCCGAAACGGGTCTGGAAGGCTGAAAATTTTGTAATTGTCTATGGATTCGATATCTAATACTACCCTTACGGTATCGGGGCTGAACTGTCCGGTTCGAATTTGTTTGAGCAATCCATCTTCAATGGGGACGGGTGCTCTGTACTGGGGTTCGATATAACTGTTTTTAAAGTCGAGATAAAGGCGTCTGGGTTTGTTTTCTGTTTTATCGAGAAGGGTTTCTTTATAGTTTACAGGACCGGATGCCATTATCACTACCCGTGTATAACTATCAGAAGACCAGTATTTTACGGGAAGAACGTAGCTGAGTTTGTTCTCCTGTGAAGAAGAAACCATGATTTTCGGCAAAGGAATGTCGTGTTCTTTGGAGAGTACTTTGAGGAGATTTTCGGCCTGTGTGTGCTTGTCACCATTAGCGTAATGGGCAATGATTTCATTCAGGTATTCTGCAGCTTGCTGGGGGTTATTTTTCTGGTTGAGAAAAAGTTGGCCAAGTGAAAAATAGGCATCGTCTGCTAGTCCGTGCTGCGGGAAAAGTCTAGCGGTATCTTTAAAGTATGATATGGATTCTTCAAGATCGATTCCTTTTTTGAAGTGGTCGTACATTTTACCGTAGACGTGTCCAAGCATAAAAAGACAGGCAGGCGCAAGTTCTGATTTTGGACTTGAAAGGTATATTCTTCGGAAATTCCTGGTCCCCTTGAGCCAATTCTCTCGGGAAGCGGCGAGCTGCGAGTTGTTTTGCAGTTGATTGTAATAAAATTTTGCTTCGTCGTAACGTTTTTGTAGGGAGATAGGTTTATCATTACCAGTCATTGTTGCAGACAGGGAACTATCTGCAAGAATTAACTGGAACGATAAAAAAAGCAAAATAAGAAAAAATCTACAGTTCATTACGAATAACAGGCTAGCGTTTCAAAAATTCTGAAGTGATAAAACTGACAAACGAGAATATCAACGGCTCCAGCCCTTACTATACTAGAAAGTATGAACCATAGCAAAACAAATAGTAGTCTGGTTTAAAGGGGTTACAAAGAAAAGCTACCTCATATGGCGATATCGAATTCACAGTAATTTTTTCAGATCATGTAATGTGTTTAAGGCGTCAAGAGGAGTGCACTCATTGATATCGAAAGATGTTAAGAAATCTCTCAGTGGATCTGGTTTTTCAAAAAGGGATAACTGGCCGGGATGATTTCTTTTTTTACCTGATTTTTTATTGCCAGGGATACTGCTGTTTTTCAATTGATGACCCTGTTCAATATCTTTGAGAACCTCCTGTGCCCTGGCAACAACATGTGGTGGCACCCCGGCAAGACCTGCAACCTGGATTCCGTAACTCTTGTTAGTTCCCCCCTGGATGAGTTTATGGAGAAAGATTATGTTTCCACGCCACTCTCGGACAGCAATGGAAAAGTTCTGAATACGTTTATGTTCGTGGGCGAGCTGAAGAAGTTCGTGGTAGTGGGTGGCAAAAAGTGTTTTTACGCCTTTATTCTTCTTTTTAACAAGATCTTCTGTGACGGCCCATGCGATGGAAAGACCATCATAGGTGGATGTTCCTCTACCGATTTCATCAAGGATAACGAGGCTGCGAGGAGTAGCATTGTTGAGAATGTTGGCAGTTTCACTCATTTCGACCATAAACGTTGACTGGCCCCTTCTTAGATTGTCCATTGCACCAACCCGGGTGAAAATGCGGTCAACTATGCCGATTTTTGCACTTTCAACAGGGACATAACACCCCATTTGTGCCATGAGCACAATCAAAGCAGTTTGTCGTAGAACGGTAGATTTTCCAGCCATATTGGGGCCGGTAATAATCAACACCTCGTTTCTGCTTTGATCGAGGCGAACGTCATTGGGTACAAATTTACCAGCTGGTAGGGATCTTTCAATAACAGGATGGCGCCCTTCTGTAATTATGATTTCATCGTCGTTATCTATCTCCGGTCGCCGGTAATTGTAGGCGTGAGCAACTTCTGCGTTGGTCTGGAGAAAATCGATCTGGGCCAGATAATTCGCAGTTTTAAGAATTCTGCTGCTGCTTTTTGCGAGTTGCAGGCGAATATCAATAAAGAGTTGATATTCAAGTTCAACGCGCCGATCCTGGGCTCCCAGAACCTTTGTTTCAAATTCTTTGAGTTCCGGCGTTATAAACCGCTCGGCGTTAACGAGTGTCTGCTTGCGTATATAGTGTTCTGGAACCTTGTCTGCGTGGAGCCGACTCACCTCGATGAAATATCCGAATACTTTGTTAAAGCCAATTTTGAGTTTAGCTATGCCTGTTGTTGCGCGCTCTTTGACCTCAAGATCAAGTATAAGTTGCTTGCCATTTTGAAGAATGGTAACCAGTTCGTCGAGTTCCTCGTTGTAACCGTTTTTGATAAGGTTGCCATCCCGGATTGTAACCGGTGCTTCCTGGTGAATCGTTTTGTCCAGCAAATCAAAAATATCAGTCATCAGATCAAGGTCATCCCTGATGGAGATGAGCTTTTTGGTGTCACACTCTGCAAGCAGTGAATGGACGGCAGGGAGGTTGGCGAGGGAACGTTTCATGGCAAGCATATCACGGCCATTGCCTGAGCCAAGGATCATACGGCTGTTTAAACGTTCAAGGTCGTACACGGATGTAAGAGCATCGCGTAACTCTTTTCGGAGACTGCTGTTATGAAAGAAAAAGGTGACTGCATCCAGTCGGTTGGTGATGCGATGTTTATCCTGCAGGGGAAAAAGGAGGTTGTGTTTGAGCAGTCGTGCTCCCATTGGAGTACAGGTCTGATCAAGAACGGATAAGAGAGAACCCTGGCGATCTGCTCCAGCAAGGGTTTGGGTGAGTTCGAGGTTTCTTCGAGATGATTCATCAATAAGCAGTATAGATTCGGTGCTTAAGGGTGAGAGGGTTTCAATATGATCGATGGCAGATTTTTGTGTTTCCTGGATATATTCGAGAAGGGCGGCAGCTGCAATGACGCCGCTTGAAAAACTGCTGCAACCAAAGCCATCGAGGGTGACGACACCAAAATGTTCGTGGAGGAGTTCTTCAGCTGTTGATTGATGATAAAGAGTATTTGGCCGCGTTGTAATACAGATGCCTGGAAGAATATTTTGTATACATTCAAGGAGATGACTCATTTGCTGCGAATCAGTTTCTGAGATAAGTAGTTCTGATGGTGTCAGACGGGTGAGCTGGTCGAGGATATCTTCGATGGATTCTTTTTCTGTCAGCAGTTCTCCTAAAAAAAAGGTGCCGGTACTGACATCAAGAAAACTTATGCCGTACAATCGTTTGGAGCCCTTTTCCTTGTAAGCAATGGAACTGACAAAATTGTTTGTTTTATCGTCGAGGAGCATATCATCAGTGATTACTCCGGGGGATACTATGCGGATAACCTCACGTTTAACGATCATCCCCTTGGCTTCAGAGGGAGTCTCCGTCTGCTCACAAATGGCAACACGTTTCCCTGCTTTTATGAGTTTACCAAGATAGTTTTGCGCAGCATGATAGGGAATCCCGCACATGGGAACCTGGTTGGCATCATTTTTTTTGTTGCGCGAAGTAAGAGTGATGCCGAGGATTTTTGAGGCAACGACAGCATCATCAAAGAACATTTCATAGAAATCACCCATTCGATAGAAGAGGATTGCATCTTCGTGCTGGTTCTTAATTTCGAGGTACTGCTGCAGCATCGGGGTAAGTTTCGTTATCTTTGTCATGCGTGTTTTTTTAATTTTTTGTCTTTTGTTTTCAGAGAGAGAAACTCAGGTAAAAGTTTGTCAAAAGTATGATTAATATGTTCGGGGATTGTACGAATATCCGCAATAACAGAGATAAAATTATGGTCGCCATCCCAGCGTGGTACGATATGATAGTGCAGGTGATCTGCAATGCCGGCTCCGGCAGTTGCTCCGATATTGCAGCCAATATTAAATCCGTCCGGCTGCAAATGTTTTTTTAGAATGGCAGTGGCGGTTTGAACCATTGTTGCCAGGCTTTGGGTTTCGGCTGTATGTAGTTTTGTGAGGCAGTCTATGTGCCTTCGGGGGGCGATCAGCAGGTGGCCATTGGTGTAGGGAAAGCGATTAAGCAGAACAACCACGTTTGTATCCCGGTAAAGGAGAAGTTCCTCTTTATTCGAAGTATTGTCTCCTTCTGGCTCAAAGAGACAGTTGTCGGATTGAGCAGTTTTGCCAAGAACATGTTCTATTCGCCAGGGAGTCCAGAGATTTTTCATGATGTAGTCGCAAGAGAGTGAATGGTTCCTGAGATGCCATCATGGTCAATATGCAGGATTGCATATGTGCCGGCGGCGCCATATTTTCCAGTTGATTGAAAACTGCCCGGGTTGATAAAAAGAGTTGTGCCAATGGTGTGGCAGACGGGAATGTGTGTGTGGCCGTAAACGATACAACTCACCTCGGGGAACATACCAAATACACGTTCTTCGATGTTGTGTCGGGGTCCGGTGCCGTGGGTGAGCCCTATGGAATATCCGGCTATAACAATGTGCTTTTTATCAGGTAAAGCAAGTCTGGTGCCGGTATTGCACATATTACCGCAGACTGCATGAACTTCTTTGCCTCTGAATGCAGAAAGAATGGATGCATCACAGAGGTCTCCGGCGTGGAGAATTATTTCGCAACCGGAAAAGGCGTGGGCGCATTGACGGGAAAAAAAGTCATCTGTTGCAGATATATGTGTGTCGGAAAGGATTCCTATCCTGATCATTGTCTTCTCCGAGTATTGAAAAATGATAAACATAGTCTGAATAATGCAATTCTGCAAAATCTGCAAGATATCGTCTTGCCAGTAAAAGCCCAAAGGTAACAAAAGGTAAATGTAACAAAAAACTGCCGGGAATTGAGGAAGTACTCAGAAATGAGGAAAAAGAAGCTAAAGTGTATTCAATTTTAACAGTTGCGCAGTGAAAGGAAAGGCAAGTATAGTATGATGTTAGAGAGTAGGATATTGACTTTTTTATGAGGTCATTAATAAATGAATGCATAAATAAAGTACTACTCCCTCCACACACAAGGGGGGGGATAAGGTAAAATATGGAGAACTGTGATGCTGAATGCTTCTGATTTACGTAAAGGGTTAAAAGTGCAAATTGACGGCAACCCTTATATTGTTACTGAGTTTCAATTTTCCAAGCCGGGTAAGGGCCAGGCTCTTTATCGATGTAAAATGAGAAATATGATATCGGGTAATCAGCTGGTAAAAACGTATCGCTCAAATGATAAATTTGAAAAGGCGGCTCTTGCCGAGAGGAATATGCAGTTTCTGTACAACCAGGGCGATGAATTTCATTTTATGGATACAGAAAATTATGAACAACTCTTCCTTTCCCGTGAGCAAATTGGGGACAATATTCATTTTCTCATCGATAATATGGAGGTTGATGTCCTTTTCTTTGATGGAATGGCAATTGATGTCACCGTTCCAACCTTTGTTCAACTGGAAGTGACAACGGCCGATCCATGGGCAAAAGGAGATACTTCTGGAAATGATACCAAGCCTGTAACCGTGGAAACCGGATATGAATTGCAGGTACCGCCTTTTGTGGTAGAAGGCGATAAAATACAAATTGACACCAGAACCGGAGAATATGTAACCCGCGTAAAAGAGTAATACCGGTGCTGAAACTGCAAGGGCTGCACATGCGCGCAGCCTTTTTTCGCTGCATAAGAAAATTCTTTCGTAATCAGGGTTTTCTGGAGGTTGATACACCTCTTCGGCAACCTGTTTACATTCCGGAAAGTACCATAATTCCTGTTGGTTCTGATGGCCTGTACCTACAGACTTCGCCGGAACTGTGTATGAAAAGATTACTTGCGGCAGGTTGCACCAATATCTTTCAGATATGCCACTGTTTTAGAAAAGAGGAACGTGGTCGTTTGCACCTCGAAGAGTTTCAGATGCTTGAATGGTATCGCTCAGGTGCAGATTATTTTCAGTTGATGGCGGACTGTGAACACTTCTTACGGTATGTTTTGGTTGAACTGCAATCTGCTCAATCAGAGCAAAACCTGAATCCAAAACAGAAATTATTTAAGGGAATGAACCTTCAGGGGAAGTGGCAGAAGTTGAAGGTAGAGGATGCTTTTAAGCAGTTTAGTCCTGTTTCTCTTAATCGGGCTTTGACAGAAGACTGTTTTGATGAAATACTGGTCGAATATATAGAGCCTTTTCTGGGTATGGATTCGCCACTGTTTCTCTACGACTATCCGGTGGAGCTGGCATCGCTTGCAAGAAAAAAAGAAGGTGAAGAAACGATAGCTGAGCGCTTTGAGTTATATATAAAAGGTGTGGAGCTGGCAAATGGTTTCTCCGAACTGACTGATGCAGTGGAACAACGAATGCGGTTCCAGGCAGAGATTGATGAAATCCAGGAAAATTATGGTTACTGTCTCTCCATGCCTGAGAAATTTCTCTCCGATATTGATAGACTGGGATCTGTTGCAGGTATTGCTTTGGGGCTGGATCGCCTTTTTATGCTGGCAATGGATTATCCATCTCTTTCCACCTCTGTGACATTTGCTGAAGAGGATTTTTAATGGCTTGTTTTCTATAAATTGTCAACAAAGATTAAATGTTTTATTGTTTTGATTGATGTGTCTGGAAATACTTGTGAAATAACAATGTTAATAGATGATAAATAACGCAGTTCAACACAGTGTGTATTGTAAATGAATCCAAAACAACGTCAACTTGCAAATAAGTATATTGATCTTTTTTATAGACGAAAGGTGTTTATTGTTGCCTTACTTCTTTTAAGCTTGCCTGCAGGATTGGGTGCGTATCTTGCCGTCCCTAAAGTGTACCAGGCAACAAGTCTTCTTAGTTATCAGAGGCAGACGATTAGTTCGGGGAAGATGACACGTGATGTTACAGCTAGAATCCGTGATATTGTCAGCACGATAACACAAATAGTGACCAGTAGAACGAATCTGGAAAAGCTTATTGTCAGGCTTGATCTTTATTCTGAAGCTAGAAAACGTGTGCCCATGGAAGATGTTGTTGATCAGATGCGGAAAAATATTCTGATCAAACCTTCCAGTCGTGGTGATATTTTTAAAATTACATTCGAGTACGGAAGTCCTGATAAAGTGGTAAAAGTCACTAATGCCATAGCTGCAAAGTTTATAGAAGAAAACCTCAAATACAGAGAAGAGAGGGCAACTGAGACATTTTCTTATACTAGTGATGAATTGCAGAAGGCTAAAGAGGTAATGGATAGTAAAGATAGTGCTATGCGTGACTATAAAATTGAGTACTATTATGAAATGCCTGAACAGCGTATTACGAATGTTTCACGGTTAATATCACTGCAGGAGCAGAATCAGGGAAAACAGGAAAGTATCCAGGATCTTGAGAGAACTCTGGTGCTTATTGCAGATCAGATAAATAATCGTAAAAAACTTCTGGAAGAAGAGAAGAGTAGGATTGCAATATCTGGAAATATAAAAGAGGGTAAGATTGGAAACAGGGTCTTGAGTGTGTCGCAGCAGATTAAGATTAAGAAAAATCTGCTTGCACTTTTATTGACGCGCTACACAGAAATTCATCCAGAAGTAAAACGAATCAAGAAACAGATTGCGAGGCTTGAGAAAAAATTGCAGGAAGGCGGCAATGCCGCAACTGGAGATTCTATACAACAAGGTGAAGCAAATGCGTCAGATAGTAGAACAGGCGAGATAGTTGGAGCTGACAGAATTACCCTGCAACTTGAGACACAACGTAAGAATGTGCTTTTAAATATAAAAAATATTAAAATTGAAAAAAAGCAACTCAAGGAAAAAATAGCACTTTATGAAAAACGGGTTGCAGCGGCTCCGGTCAGAGAAGCAGAATGGTCATCATTAACGCGGGAATACAGCCAGTTAAAGAGACACTATGAGTATCTTATTGCACAGGATCTGGAGGCGAGATCAAAACTTAATCTGGAAAGAAGACAAAAAGGCAGTCAGTTTAAAATTGAAGACTCTGCCAGATTTCCTGAAAAGCCGATAAAACCAAATTTTATGATGATCATGGGGATGGCTGTTGTTATGGGGCTAAGCGCTGGACTAGGTGGCACATTAGTTCTGGATTTTTTTGATACAACGTTCAGGGATCCGGATTTTCTTGAGTCTGAGCTCGGGGCAGAGCTTATCACCACGATTCCTTATATTGAAACCAGTGATGAAAAAAAGAGGAGGAAAAGACGTTATATCCTGGCTGTGGGTATATTGATACTGGCCTCTGGTGGTATTGTTGGTCTCTTTGCCATCGTCTGGTCAAAAGGATATATTGTCATATGAAAAAAATAGTCTGTTTTTGTCAAAATAATTTGATAAAGCACAATATTTTTATCAGTCAAGATAGATGTATTCGCCATTGGAGTTATGGACCGAGTCCTGTTTGCCGGGGATAAGTGTAATGTATAAAAAACACTTTGGGTTGTTGCGAAAACCATTTGAGTTGTCTCCGGATTCTAATGTTTTCTTTTTGGGCGAGACTCATAAAAAAGCTCTGGCAGTTTTTAAGCGGGCAGTCGTTGCAGATAAAGGCTTTTTGCTTTTTACTGGTGGGGTTGGTTCCGGGAAAACCACTTTGATCAATGTGTTGTCACAAACTCTTGAGAATCCTGGATATCTTTGTATCATTTCCAACCCAACCCTGGAAATAGACGATTTTTTTTATTATTTAGCGGCTCAACTTGGTTTTTTATTTGATGGTAATAAGGCTAGATTTCTCTTTATTTTTACTAAATTACTAGAAGAATGCGGTAAGAATAAAAGGAAGGTGCTGCTGATTATTGACGAAGCTCATGCTTTGCCTACTGAATTGCTTGAGGAACTGCGGCTACTTGTCAATATGGCTGAAGAAGTAAAAACAATTCTGTGTGTTTTTTTGGTGGGGCAACCTGAGTTACTTGAGAGATTAAAAGAAAAACAGCTTTTTCCTCTGAGTAAACGTATTGCAGTGAGGTATCATTTAGAGCAGTTGTCTCAAAAAGATACTATTCGCTATATACATTTTAGATTGAACAGGGCCGGAGTAAAGGGAAGGAACCTGTTTACCAAAGATGGATTGGAATTGGTTTATCAGGCGACTGGTGGCAATCCAAGGCAAATTAATATTCTGTGTGATAATGCATTGATGTCTGCATGTAGAGAGGGCCGTTTGGGTGTGGATGGGCAGCTGATACGGAGTTGTGTGAAAAAACTCTATATCCCTGGTGATGACACCACTTTTTTTCTGCCACCTGAGAGGGGGCTTTTGCGTAAAGAGGTGATTTTGACTGTGCTTGCAGTTCTTGCTGTAGAAACAGTGATTGGTGTGTATGCTTATACGAATGGTTGGCTCCAGCCTGTTCAACAGTACGTCAAGAATATATTTAATTTTGGTTGAAAATTATGGGAAAGAAAACGACAACCCTTAGTAGTCCGACTGTTGCTGACAGTCTTTCGGTCATAGTTCCTGATCAATGGGATGAACGTCTTACCCACGTTTCAAGTGCTTCGGCAGAAATTGCCGAAGCCTTTAGAGTGTTACGTTCAAGGATTTTGCACCCGCATAATGATCGCCCGGCACCCCGTACTATCATGGTTACCTCCGCCCTGCCGAAGGAAGGAAAAAGTTTTGTTTCCGCAAATCTTGGAATAGCGTTAGCTCAAGGTGTTGATCAACATTCCCTGCTGGTTGATTGTGACTTGAGGATTCCGACTCTTGCCGGTTTATTTGGAGTTTCGAGTGAGGCAGGTCTTGTTGATTATCTGCAGGGTGATCGGGGGATAGTGGATTTGATAAAAAAAACCTCGGTTGATAAGCTTTCTATTTTACCAAGTGGTACACCTCCGGCAAATCCAGCAGAACTACTGGGGTCTGACCGCATGCATGATCTTGTGGATGAGCTTTCGGCGCGTTATGAAGACAGGTTTATTATTTTTGACAGTCCTCCATCTCAAGTTGCTTCAGAATCCATTGTGC
>Ga0256845_1003148_pt1:10000-11368 | contig 11368 bp, 5 predicted proteins | sample RiftiametaG_FD_189101 | JGI IMG/M metagenome (GOLD analysis project Ga0256845, IMG submission 189101) | Tube worm associated microbial communities from hydrothermal vent at the East Pacific Rise, Pacific Ocean - Riftia | ecosystem: Host-associated > Annelida > Integument >... | reverse complement strand
ACACAATTTAGAATCCAAGGAAAAATGATGAAATTCAATTTAATGTGAATTCCATTATTCTTTTCTTTTACTTTAAATGGACTTTTTTTCATTAAACCTTTATTCAGACTTTTTAAAGGTAACCTAGGTAGGTGAACTGGCCAGTATTGCATTTAGAAATGCTTTTTGTTTTTTTCTATCTTGAGAAATATGACTTTTGGCTGGTTCATAAAAGCATTAGAGTGTTTTTATGATTTGAGGATGACCAGTGAATAGATCTGAAAAAAGCATTATGACCATGTTTCACAGGGGGGTACTTTTTCAGAAGGGAATTAATTGAGTTTAGGTCTAACTTTAATTGAAATCACATCTATTACATACGGGGCGCACTCTCAATATATATGCCCAAAACACATAATAAACTATACTTAGGGGGGGGGGTGTGTCTCCAACATGAAAAAAATAACCTAAGTTTTGCACAAATCCAACATTCTGGCAATCCTTTTTCTGGACAAGTCATGGCAAATGCCTGAAATTGAAAAACTTTGGAAAAAAATAAATCGAAAAAAAGAATGACGAAAAATTGAGAAAAATAAATAAATTAAATTAATGAAAAAAAAAAGAATGAGATTTCCAAAAATAAAACTATGCACATGCAAAAATGGACATTCTTACGGAGAACATGATCCGGGAAGGCACACAATTTAGAATCCAAGGAAAAATGATGAAATTCAATTTAATGTGAATTCCATTATTCTTTTCTTTTACTTTAAATGGACTTTTTTTCATTAAACCTTTATTCAGACTTTTTAAAGGTAACCTAGATAGGTGACCATTGCAAAACTGAAAACTGGTAGTACCTTTTTGTTCGTTGTTGAAATTTTCACAAGTTTTATTCAAAGACTCTGGTTCTGAGCGTGTTTTAAGCAAAAACGCTTAGATGGAGTGTGCCTTTAAAACATATTTTCTGGTGATTTATCTAAATATTTAGATGCAAATCTCAGTCTGATATTCTGAATAGGAAATTTGGAGACTTTCCAGGAATATTCGAAGTCATCTATTTCCTAGTAAAATGGACTTTGCTAGCTAAGTACACAGGTATAGATGCTATATCAAGTCTATAATTGGTGAATATCGGTTCTGAACATTTCCCATCTAATCGCAAAATGTCTTCTAATCAATGTTGTTACATAGACAAGTAGCATTGGAAATGTCAGCTAGAGGGTCAATCTGAAGATTTCCCATCTAAAGAGTAAAATCAGAGAAAACTGAAAAACATGGAAAAACGCCCCGTCTAAGTTAAATGAGAAAAACATGGGTTAAGGGCTAATATCGAGCGATCAGACATTGCTTAGATACGGGGCGCATCGTCGATATACAACAGCAAAA
>Ga0256845_1003147_pt1 | contig 11374 bp, 9 predicted proteins | sample RiftiametaG_FD_189101 | JGI IMG/M metagenome (GOLD analysis project Ga0256845, IMG submission 189101) | Tube worm associated microbial communities from hydrothermal vent at the East Pacific Rise, Pacific Ocean - Riftia | ecosystem: Host-associated > Annelida > Integument > Unclassified ... | reverse complement strand
ACCTACACAGAAATGCGCACGAGGACCTGCCCGAGTGCTCTTAGGTGCGCATCGAGGCGATCGCCCGGACGATGACGTCTGCGGACACGGTGAAGTCCGAGCCCATCTGCGCGCGCTGCCAATCGGCCGCCTCGACGATCGAACCGAAGCTCATCGACGGATAGGTGATGCCCGAGGCGAGTCCCAGAGTGACCGAGATCGTGCGTACGGTTGAACTCCAGAGCCCCTCGCCCTCGACCGCGAGCGACGCGGCGATCAGATGAGCCGCGACTGTGCGACGCTGCTCGATCAGGAAGTCGCGGATCTCGGGCGCGGGCACGACGGTCTCCTGCTCGACGTAGAGACACATGCCGACGCCGTCCGGCCACTCGCGACTGAGCGAGCGCAAGCCGCGATAGAGACCCTCTACAGCACCCCGCGTCACCTCTTCGCGCCAGATACCGACGAAGAGGTTTTGCAGACTACCGCTCGCGTACTCACGCTCGTTCGCGATCACACGGAAGCCACCGACCACCGGCGCAATATACCAAGGTCGACGCGCTTGCGGTGCCGGGAAGCTGCCACCTATGCTCGAGGAGCGGGCATGCGCAAGACTCAAAAAATTCCAGCACTCCACCTCTCCCTCCTGTTCGCGACGGCGCTCGCATGTGATCCAATACCCGCGGATAAGGCCACGCCCGTGACCCCGGAAAAGGTCGCAAAGCCCGGCAAGGAGCCCGCCGCCGAGGTCCCACAGGAGCCCGCAGAAACCGCGATCGGTGCGCTCGATCGCGATTTTGTCGCCGGCATCCGCGAGCATTCAAAGGTCGAGAAGATCGAGATCGAAGTCGCCGCCGATGGTGCGATTCGCGAGCTCGCGCTCTACCACAACGACGCCGACAGGATCCCCGCGGCGGTGCGCAAGCGGGCCGAAGACACCTACCCAGGGGCGACGATCACCGGCTTTGAGTCGGAGGTCGAGGGGCCGAAACGACGCCAGGTCTACGAGGTCGAACTCAAGACCGCCGAGGGTCAAGAGTGCGAGATCGAGGCCGGCGAAGACGGCGTGCTCATCTACACCGAGTGCTCCCTCGACCTCGCAAAGCTCAGCCAAGAACTCAAGGCCGCAGCCGCAAAGGCCCTGCCCGGGGGCACGATCAAGGAGGCCGAGGTCATCACCCACGGCGACAATGCGCCGCTCGAGACCGTGATCGAGGTCGAGATCGGCGAGAGCACACACAAGCTCTTTTTTGTAGGTGATCAGCTAAAGCGGCATGCGCTCGAGATCAAAGCCGAGATCGAACTCGACCTGCCGCTGCCCTAGGGGCCGGATAACATCGCTTTACGACCCCTTTACCGGGGATACAGAGACTCTTTGCGCAGCCAACTCAAGGTGTTGAGGTGGGCGACACACAGGAGCCCGCGAAGGAATCAACACCATGCCCAGCCTTACGACCACCATTGTCACCAGCCTCTTCTCTCTCGGCCTCGTCGGCGGCGCCTTTGCATCGGAAGCCAGAGCCGGCCAACCCGGAGCCCAGGGCCATCACGGCAAGGGCAAGGTTGAGCGCCTCTGCAAGCGCTTAGAGTGCACAGACAACCAGCTCACCAAAATCAAGGCGATCGGCAAAAAGCTCCGCGAAGCGGGCAAGGCCGACCACCAGGCGATGCGCAATCTCAAGTCCAAGCTCGCCGACGAGATCGCCAAGGACAAGCCCAACCGAGCGAGTCTCGCCCAGATCTACAACCAGATGGATCGCCATCACGACGCGCTCCAGAGCCGAGGCCAGGCCGCGCTCCTCGAGACCCACGCGCTGCTCAACTCAGCTCAGCGGGTCGAACTCGCCGAGATCATCGAGCACCGCGGCCCGCGGGGGATCTTTGGCGGCCACGGCAAAAAGGGCAAGCACGGCAAAAAGGGCAAGCACGGCAAAAAGGGCAAGCGTGTCCATGCCAAGCGCAGCAACAGTGGAGCCCAGCGCGGCTAACCGGCCGCTCGCGGCTCGACTCCGCCAACAAAAAGTACATACACACCGAGCCCGAATCGCGACCCAGGTCGGCGGATTCGGGCTCGGTTACGTGGTGGTTTTGAACCCGACAACAACCTGCTCAAGGCAGCTTGTCGGCGGCCTGGCAGAGAAAGCGCGCCGCCCGATAACCCTGACCACCAAAGGAAAGCGAGATGAACGACGCGACGGTGCCTCCCTCCGTCCACTTGTACTGCATCGAACAACCCTTGCAGTTGTTTGCGCTCGGCTGCGAGAACATGCCGATATCGCTGACCCAGTAGACCTCGCCGTGCTCCGCAGCCCAGCCCAAACAATCCTCTGAATTGAAGGGGGTCTTTGCGCAACTGTTGCCCACCTCCTTGGGATAAATCGCGAGGATTTCGAGATACTCAGAGCCGCTGATGCCCTCCCCCCCGCCAAGCGGCGCCAGCGAGTCGCCAAGCGCGACCGCAAAGGTCGCCTGCAAGTGAGCCTTTGAGCGCGGCGCAAAGAGGTGGAGCCCGTAGAGCTGACAGGTGTCTTCGGCCTCCACGGCGTTCTTCTCGAGGTCGTTCTCATTGCCGTCCACGGTGTGCATCTTGACGATCGTGTACCCGCCGCCATCGACCTCCATATCGCACCAAGCCTTGACGTCGATGTTCTCCCGCGGCCACAGGCGATAGATCCCAGAGGGCGCGTCGTCGACCAGCTCTTTTATCTGCAGACAGGACTCCGGCTCGATGCAACCGCTGAGACAACCATCTGTCGAATCGCTATTTGCGTCATCGCAGGCCTCTCCACCATTGATCAGTCCATCCCCACAATGGGGCCCAAGCACGCAATCTAGGGCACAACCGCCGTAGAGCCCATCTTGGTTGTCCTCACCCTGGTCGCAGATCTCGTCGCCCTCGACCAGGCCGTCGCCGCAGATCGATGCGTCGGTGGTCGAGCCGCTGCCCGTCGACGTCGATGTCGAACCGCTGCCCGTCGACGTCGATGCACTCGTACTCGTCTCGCTGTCAGCCTCGGTCTCCGAAGGACCCGTCTCTGTCGCGGTGAGCGTGACGGACGAGCCCGTGGTTGTGGTCGAGGTCGAACTCGATGCCGATGCGCCAGAGTCCACACAGGCCCCGCCACCCTCACAGGGATCCGCATAGCAGGCGAGGTTAAGGCTGAGGCCGAGGCCGATGACGACAGTGCAGGAACGCTCGCGGCGAAGGTTCATGCGCGATTCCATACACTATGTCGAGCGCCTTGTCAGTGGGGTCCGCCGGCCCTGTGGTATGGCTCCAGGCATGAGCCAGAGCCCCCGCTCACTGCCGCGATTCTCACTCGCGCTCCTCGCGCTTCTGCACGCGGGGGTCTTCGCGTGGGCGGGCTATCGCCTGCCCTGGCACGGTCCCACGCCCTTTGCCGCGCTCAGCACACTGCTCGCGTGTCTTCACCTTGGGACCGCCCTTACAGCGCTCATACGCAGCCGCTTGTGCGGACCTCTCTGGCGTATCTCAGCGATCGCCAGCCTCGCCTTCCTGGGTTACCACACGTGGCTGCTCTTCGATGCGGCGACCTACATCGCAGTGCTCTACGGCGGCCTCGGACGCGGCGTCGCTGCGGGCCTGGGCGCGGTGTGGGCGGTGTTTGTTCTCCTGACCCTGCCGCTCGCCGCCTGGGGCATCGCCGCGACCGGCGGAATCCGGCGACCGCGAGGCACCGCCGCGGGTGCGGCCGTGCTCGTGCTCGTGATCTCTTCGGGTCTCTGGCGGACAGCGAGCGCCGCCGAAGCGAGGCCGCTGCAGACGATCGCCGAGAGCCCCCAGGCACTGCTGCCCGAACTCGCGGCGATCACCACCTCACTGCCGGCCTTGCCCGCCGGCGAAGCGCGACCCTCCTTGATGATCCGCGAGCCCGTCCGCTGCGAAAAAAGCCCCGAAGAGGCAGGTGCGACCGCGGTGATCTCGTATATGCGGCGAACAAGCGCCCCCGATCCGCGGCCCTTTCGGGCGACCCGAGTGTGCGTGCAAGGCAAGCCCGACGAGCTGCTCGGGGCCGTACGCGAGGTGCTCCAAGGCGCCGCCCTGCGCGGGCCGATGAAGCTCGACATCATCACCGCCACCTCTCCCCTGAGTTCATCGATCACCGCCCCAGATATTTTTCAGATCCGTCCGGGCATCGACGGCGTCTGTCGCCTCGGCCGCTGCTTCATGCCCTGGAACCTGGTGGCCCTCGATCAGTTCACGCAAAATAAACCACTCGCGTTCATCGACGACCTCCGCTTTGGCATCGACAGCCGCAACCTGATGGCGCTCTTCTCCGGCGGCGAAGCACCCAGCGAACGCCCCGCTCTGGACGGCCTCACCCGGATCACAACCTGGAGTCTGATGGTCGATGTCGACGGTGTGCCCCGCAACGTGCCCCGCCTGCGCGAGCCCGACCTGCCGCTCACGGAGGCCACTCTTAGCCGCGGACTCGCCCTCGCCGAGCGCCACATCCTCGACGCCCAATCGGCGGACGGACGCTTCCGCTACCTGCTCGATCCTTTCACCGGTCGGGTCTCCTGGCGGGGCTTTGCGATCCCGAGACAAGCCGGCACAACCTTGGCACTCTGCGAGGTCGGCTCGCAGCGCGAAGAGGTCCGAAAGAGCGTGCGCTCGTCGCTGGCGATGCTCACAGGTCTAGAGGAGCGACGCGGCGAACTCTCTGCGATCGCCCCGCGCCGCGGCGACAAAGCCCCCAAGACCACCGGCCTCGGCAATACGGCCCTGTCGATGATCGCTCTGCTCGGCTGCCGCAACCGGGTTGGCGACGAGTTTGACCCCGAAATCGGCCGCCTGGGCCGTTTTTTGCTGACGATGATGCGCGAAGATGGGGGCTTCTATCCGGCCTACAATCTCGCCGAAGGCCACGTCATCGAGGGCCCCGATCCGCTCTACGCTGGTGGTCAGGCGGTCTTCGCTCTTTCGCTCCTAGAGGCCGCCGCCACGGCCGACAACGACGCCCCTTTCCCGCAACAGGGCGAGCTTCGCGAGGCCGTCGAACGGGCGATGAATTACACCGCGACCACCTATTGGAATCACGGCCTCTACGACTTTTTCTTTATCGAAGAGAACTGGCATTGCCTCGCCGCCAGGGCCTCCCTCGGCCATCATCGCAACAGCAAGTACGAGCGCTTCTGCCTCGATTACATCACCTATAAGTCGCGGCTCATCCTCGACCCAGAGAGCGGTGTCAGCAGCGACCTGCTCGGCTCCTACGGCTTTGGTAACGTGATCCCGCCGCACAACACCCCGACCGGGGGTTTTGGCGAAACGCTGGCCGCGGCAATGGAAATTCGCAAGGCCAACGGCGAATCGATCGCCGACGACCAGGTCCGCATGAAGGGTGTGCTCACCTTCCTCTTGCGCCAGCAGTGGCGCCCCGAACTCTGCTTTGCCTGCATCGCTGAGCCGGCGATCGCGGGCGCATTCTCGGAGTCGATGTCTTCGCCGGTGATCCGCATCGACTACGTGCAGCACTCGATGGCAGCGCTTGGCCACGGCGGGCGACTGCTCGACCTGCCGCCCGGAGAGCCGCGATGAGCGACCGGGCCCGCGCCCTCTATGCGTATACGGTCTCCGCGATCGTGCTCGCAGGGGTCGCAGCGCCCGGCCTCCAAAAACTCGGCTACGACTCCTTTCCAGCATCGAGCTACCCCATGTTCGCCCGCGGACGGGCACAAACGGCGACCATCCGCCACGTCGTAGCGATCAGCGACGACGGCCGCCATCGACCAATCCCACCCCCGCTCATCGCCAACGACGAAGTGCTCCAGGCCGCGGCAACCATCGCCTCAGAGATCCGCGCGGGGCGGGCCGCAAAGCTCTGCCGACAGGTCGCCCTTCGCGTCGCAGGCGAGCCCCGCTGGCACGAGTTCACTTGGCTCGAGGTCACAAGCGATCGCTACGACGTGATCACCTACTTCACCGGCACAACAAAACCTCAGAGCCGAGACATCCACGCCCGCTGCCGGATCCGCCGCTGACGCCACTGCGATGCGAACGATGCACCCCACAGATTCCACAAAGCCCTCGCAAGAGGCGCAGGGTTCCCCCGGCACCCAAAATACGCGAACTTCGAGGGTCTCGATCTTTACCGCAGTGGATCGCTTTTGGCGGCCCTGCACGCCCCCGACTCGCCTGGCCGCATTGCGGATACTGGTCGGAATCTTTGCCCTGACCTACCTGCTGATCCGCCTTCCCCACCTCAGCAGCTTCGCGAGCTTTGACGCCTCCGGCTTTCGCCCCACCGGCGTTGTCAGCATGTTGCTTGGACAACCCCTGGCGCCGCCCATGCCGATACTGGTGATGGCCGTGGCACTCGCCTCGGGCGCGGCTTTTGTGCTCGGTTGGCGCTTTGCGCTTAGCGGCCCGCTCTTCGCCGCCGCGCTGCTCTGGGTGACGAGCTACCGCAACTCGTGGGGCATGATCTTTCACACCGAGAACCTGATGGTGATGCACGTCCTCGTCCTGGGCCTGGGGGCCAGCGCGGATGCCTGGTCGCTCGACGCTCGCCGACGCCTGGCCGCTGGGCTGCCGCGAGCTGATGACGATCCGCGCTACGGCTGGCCGCTGCGCCTGGCCGCTGCGATCACCATCGGCACCTACATGCTCGCGGGCATCGCCAAGCTGCGCCACAGCGGCCTCGAGTGGATAAGCAGCGATATTCTCCGCAACTACATCGCCTTCGACAACCTGCGAAAAGTCGAACTCGGCGACAACTACTCACAGCTCGGCGCCGCACTCAGCCGACACCCCGCGATCTTCCCCCCCTTAGCGGCGCTCAGCATCGGCTTTGAGCTCTTCGCACCGATCGCCTTTTTAAACCGCCGCATCGCCTGGATCTGGTCGCTCACCGCCTGGGGATTCCACGTCGGCGTGCTCGCCCTGATGTGGATCTTCTTCCCCTACCCGCTCTTTGGCCTGGCCTACGCGCCGCTCTTTAAGCTCGAACGCTTGCCCTTCTTTCGCAGCCTACGCCGGTGATCACGAGTACTCCGCAAAACGAGCGGCCCGTGCAATTGCCATTTCTGTAATGTGCATTGCGCAACTTTCCTAAGCCTGCACATTGTTCCGTGATTGACCACCCACGCCGATCCCTACTAACGTCGGCACTCGATCTGCTACGGACGGCATGTCGAGGCACGTTCGCGTGTCCCGCCTGCTCGCACAGGGAAGCGCTGAGCAGGCGGTTCTTTTTCGGCTACACAGGCGATCTCGTGCGCCCGTTGGCGAGAGTACTTCGCCTAACAAGCGGCGAAACTCTGCGCCGATTACCTGCGCCCGATCAACCCGCCAAGCGCCGCCTGCAGCGTTTGGAACATACGGATCCCGCGAAAGTCGATCTCGAGATCGACGACGATCTGGGCGACCCCTGCGGACATGCCCGAAAGCACACACTCGCAGCCGAGCAGCGCGACCGCCCGGACCATCGTGCTCAAGTGATGAGCGGTTGATCTGTCGAGCATCTCGACACCGGTGAGATCGAGGATCGCCGCCTTGGCGCCGCTTTGTGCGACCTGCGAGAGCAACGAGTCCATCACTGCAGCCGCCCGCTCGTTGGTCAGAAGACCGACCAAAGGCACCGCCAAAATGCCCTCCCAGACCTGCATGATCGGCGCACCGGCGCTCTGGAACTCGAGCTTTTGCCGCTTGATCAGCCGCTCGTGCTCGACCCGCTCAGTGATGTCCATGATGTACCCGTAAAAGTGCGTCGGCTCGCCATCGGGCCCGCGCAGGACCACGGTGTAATCGTAGACCCAGAGTATTTGCCCCCCCTTGTGGTGGATCCGATAGGGCTCGTGCTCAAACCACTCGATGTCGCCGCCGCTATTCTCGACGACCTCTTGGGTCACCCGCGACACGTCTTCGGGATCGATCAGGCTCGCGTAGGGCCGGTGCCCGGTCGCGAATTCCTCGACCGGATAACCGGTCAACTCGGCGACGTTCTCAGAGACAAACTCGACCGGCCAAGACTCTTCGTTACGCCAACGAAAGACGACAACGGGCCCCCGCGAGAAGAGCAAGTGGTCATCCTGATGCCGACGCAGCTTGCCCGCGAGAGCCTTTAGCGGATCGCAGAGAGGGTAGAGGGGGTCATCCTCAGCGACTTCAAGGGGCGCCGAGTACTCGCCCGCCAACAGTCGCCTCACGTAGCCAGCAAGCTGCCCAACTCCACCTTCACTGCTCATCACAGGCAGCCTATCACCCGGCACCGCTCGCGACGACAGCTGCAAGTGCTCTCCGCCCGCGGATTCTGCGTCTTCCTCTGCGCAATCCTCAAACGAGGGGTTTTTCAGGGGCTCTCACTTCGAGCGAGCGGCTGGTAGACGACCGTCTCGATCGTCACCTGGTAGCCAATTCGTTGGTTGTCGATGGTGATCTTGGGCGGCGGCGTCCAAGCGCTCATGCCCTCGCCGTAGTCGATGACGATCAACCCCTTGGGCCGACCACGGCGGCGCCTGTACACGCGTTCTCGGAGCTGACCGCTCAGCCATGTCTCGTCGATGCGCTCGCCCTTTAAGCGCAGACGCCGATGACCGTCGGGGCTGCCCTGTCCGCCAATGCCGACAAAGAGCGTGCGGTGGATATCGGCGAGCATCAGCTCTGGAGGAAAGGGCAGCGCGACCTCGATAAACGACGTGAATTCGGTCTCGACACCGCGCTGCACCAGGGCAAACGCTTTGGTGCCAAAGGGCGTCAGGCCCAGCAACGTCAGCACTTCTCCCTGCTTTTGCAGGATCACCTCGCTGTGCAAATCGTGCTCGCCCATGCGCCCGCTCAGACGTTGGCGGGCGAGGAAGTCTACGGGGATCTCCGACACAGGTACGAGGGCCTGCTTCGCGCCCTGGATGGGGTCGGCCACAGCCGAGCGATGGGCACAGGAGGGCGTCATGCAAAGGCCGGCGGCCAACCCTGCGCCTGTGAGCAACCACCCCCGGCGCGAGAACTCCGGCAATGGTTTGTTTGACACAGTGCTCATCGACGCTCTTCTCCGGTCATCGTAGCCGCAAATAGAACCAAACTGAGCGGCGCGAGAACCAACGACAGCAGCACGCCCAGACCGATGGTGATGCCCAGGGCCTCGAGCGCGGGATAGGTCGACATGCCGAGCAGGCCGAAGGCGAGCACCGTCGACAGGGCCGCGAGCACGACGCTCAGCACCGAGGCGGCAAGCCCTCGGGGCTCATCCCGGCTCTCGACCAAAAAGACGCCGTAGTCGACGCCCATGCTGAGCACCAAGAGCAGCGCAACGATGTGCAGGAGGTGGAGCGAGACACCGGCGAGCGAGAGCAGAGCTAGGGTTGCGGCGGCCGCGAGCACGGCGGGCACAAACGCAGCGAGCACCAGGCGGAGCCGACGGTACCGCGCGGCGATCATCACAAAGACCGCCACCAAACCGACGAGCACCAGCTCGATCGTGCGCTGCCGATAGCGCCCGTAGGCCGTGGCCATCGCCCGCGCCTGATCGAAGTAGTGCACACCCGGAAGGTCGGCGAGTCGAGCGGCGAGCTCAGACCCGTCCCGGACCCCGCGGACCATCGTGATGATGCCGACACGACCGTCGAGATCGACCCTAAAGGTCCTAACCGCACCTGCGAGCGGCGATTTTTCGAGATCCGCAAAGGTCAGCGGTGGCAGCTGCGGCCCGTCGAGCTCTTGGGCGAATGCAGCGAGCGCCTGGGGACGAAAACCGGCGGCTGCGTAGGCCACATCCACGCGCCCCGCCAGATCACCCGTGCTGCGCAACGCGTCAAAGGATCGGCGCTGCAAATCCGCCGACCAAAGAAACGTGTGCAGCGAACGAAAACCGGCGAGTTCGCCCTCGCTCTCGCCCTCCTGGAGGCGCAGAAAAACCGCGTCATTGGCCGCCAAAGCCGCCTCGTCGTCATCACCGAGCGCGATCACAAAACGCCCCGCGTCCATCCTCGAGACCCGCTCACGGACCCGCTCGTCCTCCTCCAGGATCGATACATCGATCTGGGAAAAGGCGCGGATGTCATCGACAAACTGGATCCGTGAGAGACCCACAGCGGTGACTCCGATCACCCCCATCAGCACCACCGCCAGCAGCCGACGACTGCGACCAAGAGCGTCGAGAAGTCCGGCACAGGCGGCCGCCGCAGCCCGTTGCACCCGCCCTGGATCCACCACCCGCGGCATCAGTTCGGGCAGGAGAAAGCGGGAGCTGAGCAGCGCCGCCAGCACACCCACACAGGCAAAGACCGCCATCTCTCGGAGCCCGGGAAACGAGGTCCAGGCGAGACCGATAAATCCCGCGACCGTGGTCAACGCGCCCAGGCGAAGGCCCGGCCAGATCCGCCGCATGCTGCCCCCGGGACCGGCAGGATCGGGATCCAACATGTGGTGATTAAAAAAGTGCACGGGGTAGTCGATGGCGACGCCGATCAGGGTGGCCCCAAAGGCGAGCGTCAGCCCGTGCACGCTGCCAAATAGCAGCAGGGTCGCGGCGAGAGCCGCCAAGACGCCGACCCCGAGCGGCATCATCACCAGGAGTACCAGGCTCAGGCGACGAAACATCAGCAAGAAGATCGCCAGCAGGCCAAAGGTCGAGATCGTCGAGATGCGCGTGACGTCCTCGCGAATGCTGGTCTCTGCGGCGAGCGCGTGGCGAGCAACCGCACTCTCTTCGATCACCAAACCACCGCCGTGCGCAGCATTGACGGCCGCCACAGCCTCGCCGATCGCCGCCGCCAAGGGGGCCATCGCGGTGCCGTCAAAGGGCGAGTGCTCGGTCGCCAAAAAGAGCACGGCCTCGCCATCCGCAGTGAGCAGATGATCCTGGACCGGTCGCAGATCATCCGAGGCCCCCGCGCTCAGCCGACGCACAATCGCCGCGAAGAGCAGCAAGGGATCACCGCCTGCGATCCGCTTGACGAGTGTCGCCTGCGGCAATGAGAGCTGGCGGAGAAGCTCCTTCGCCGACGCGTCCAGGCCCTCGTCGCTGAGCCGCAGCGGCAACTCCTGCTCGGGCCTGTCGCTGGCGAAGTAAAAACGGCGCGGGTAGTAGAGTTCGTAAAACGCCTCGCCGTTATCGACCTTGCCCTCCTGCACCCACGAGACCTCGGGATGCTCGGCGATCCGCGCTCGCAGCTCGCTCGCCGCCTGCAGGATCTCGTCCTCATCAAGCCCATCTCCACCGACGGTGATGATCCAGGCGCGGGTCAGCTCGGAGTCCGCGAGCTGACCCGAAATCGCCGCGAGTTCGGCATCCTCTTGCTCGGCTAAAAAAGCGGTGATGTCCGTGCTCACCGACCAGCGCAGAGCCGTGATCGCGAGCAGGAGCGCAACCACCAAGAGACCGATCAGACCGGCAAATAGCCGTCTTTTACCGTTGTGTGGGCTTTCTTGCCC
>Ga0256845_1003146_pt1 | contig 11387 bp, 7 predicted proteins | sample RiftiametaG_FD_189101 | JGI IMG/M metagenome (GOLD analysis project Ga0256845, IMG submission 189101) | Tube worm associated microbial communities from hydrothermal vent at the East Pacific Rise, Pacific Ocean - Riftia | ecosystem: Host-associated > Annelida > Integument > Unclassified ... | reverse complement strand
AAACGACCACCAGCTTGCGGTTTTGGTGGTCGTTTAGTCTTTATAACTATTTAATCGCTATATCGTAAAATGAGATTGGAATTTTTTGAATAAAGTTTCCTTCCCGTTTTCCTTCATGTTGGGCAAGTGAAATAAAAAGAGAGAAATTTGTACTTTCAATAGGTGTCTCAGCTTGAAAAGTGGCAACAAATACCGACATTGCATTTTTATAGATAATGCCGTAGTTATCAATTCTATCTCTATAGGAATAGCCTCGTTCTGCGTTAACATAAGGAAGGCCACTAATCAAACCTCTAATCGTCAAGCCACGGTAATCATCTAAAATAAGATTCGGATTTGTGTCTGTATCTAATAACTCAACACTTAGATAAAGATCTTTATCCGTAGTATTTTTAATAGAAAAAGCTATTGATATCGTTTTTTTATCCTTTGATTTAAATGTTGATTTTACCCTTGCAATCAGTAAATCATTTTTAAAGACCAGGGAGGAATAATCCTGGCCACCGGAGGTATTCTTTGCCGATTTCTTCCTGCTGTTTGCCGCTGTTTGCTGGCTGCCAACGCTGTTATCAGCGGAAGCATAGCTTTCATCCGCATGGACAGCGCTTTCCATCAGTTGCGTAATTAAAGGTGTTTTATATAATTCCACCTCTGAGGCGCTGATGGCTTTGCCGGTTTCAATATCGACCATTCTGGCATTTATTGTTATCTTATCACCAAGATCACTTATGGTACCCAGGAGTAATCCTTCAGCACCGAGGAGTTTACCGATTTTTTTGGCCGAACTGAGGTCCACCAGGCCGGAATAGCCAAGTTTCTGCTCTTTCAGAACCCTTTCCAGCTGGCTTCTTTCTACCACCTTCATACCCATTGAGGTAAAGGCGGTAACCAGTTTTTCCTGCATACTTTTGGTTAAGGCATTAAAGCTCTGGTTAAAAGTGAACTGGCCGACAACAAGGCTGTTTATTTTTTTTCGAAGCTGGTAAACCTTATCTCCTTTTCCGGGGATTGCCTTGGTTTTAACAACTCTGCAGATGGAAAGGGTATCCCTTGCCCTGTCAACCTCCACTTCCGCCACAAAACTTTCTTCATAGCCGATAATTGTATTATCAATTTTTAATGGTTCCCCCGGACGGACAATTTCAAACCTGGTACCCGCCAACACTCCTTGTTGCTGTCCCAGATTAATATAGACTTTTGTACCCGATCCTTTTAATACCACTCCCTGGGCGGTAGCGGTGAGCTGTTTTGCCAGTTCATCGATCTGCTGGTTTAAATCTGATGTGGCAAAGGCAGGGAGAGCAGTGGCACAAAGAGAAATAAACAGAAGTATTTTTACTGCGTTGATTGAGAGTTTCATTACCAAATCCTTTGAAAAAATGATAAAATACAATGGTTCCATTTGACTAAAATTGCCAAATGGAACCTATTTGATACTGTTTAGTATGCCGACGTATCCACCTTCATGGACTCAAGGCCAGGTGTGCCACCGGCCTTAGCGCCACTTCCCTGATTTTCAGGTTTTTTATGAGCCGGTTTTGATTGCATTGTTTTAGCGGCTTTTTTGCTGAGAGCCGCTGAGGCAGGCGACCAGACGACTATGGCCCCTGCCACCTCCTGCCCTGTTGCCGGGTGTTTTACCGCCCACTCTTTTAAGACCCGCAGGCCTTGAAATTTGATCCTTACCTTTTTGCTTTTTATCACTTTCTGGTAATCACGTATTATATTTGTTCCCACGGTCATATCGGAGAATTCTCTGGAGAGTTCCTGGCTTAATTCACTTTCCCGCAGGGTCATGCCTTCTTTTATAAAGTTGACAATCTGTCCTTTGGCTCTGTTGGCGGCAATTTGTTTTGCCTGGGAGAGGGCGGCCAGTTTTCTGCTCGGTGCGCTGCGTCTTGGTTGTGCCTGACCGTATGCAATAATACTGTACTGTCCATTTTCATCAATGACTACCCTTGTACCAAGAGTTGCCAGAAGCTTTAAATCGTCAGTGGGGATATATTCCGTCAGCTTTTTACCGCCATCGACGGGTGGAATATTGTACTCTTTATTAAAAAGGCTCATTGCCAGGCGATTGAGTTTAGGGGACCAGATAACACCGACCAGAACCTGGTATTCATTGGTACCCATTTCTTTTTCTGCAGAATAAAGCTGGGTAACGCCAATCAACGTCTTCATGGCGACCGATTGAATCTGCCTTTTGAGTTTGTCTTCTGCGATAACCTGTAATTCTTCCAGGTCAGCATCTTTATATTTTTCCGGATCATAATCGGGATCAATCTTCTTTATGACGCTGTCCAATTTTGTCTCGGCCAGCACAAGTGACTTTTTACCGATTCGCTTCAACGTCTCTGTAGCTTCATCGAGTTGTTTTATTTTATTAACCTCTCCATCATCCCAGGAAGCTTTTTCCAAAATTTCGATCGATCTTTTTGTATCAACTGTTTCTGATAAGTAACGAATGATTTTAGCTTTAGCCTCCATTTCCGCCTGCTCAAATGCAAAGACCCTGGATTCAATCCAGCCCGGTTGCCCCAGGCGGGTCTTTGTGAATACAGAGGCTGAGCTGATAATCAGATCCCGATCTGGAACAATAATAACACCTCCGGCAGACGTCCCTGTATTCCAACCCCTGCTATCCAGAAATGTTTGCCAGCACTCTTCAGGCGATTGTTCATTTTTGACCGTTGTTGGATTTGCCACATCAGAGGCTTGTACCAGTTCCGCCGGATTGTCTTCCGCATAGACTGCCGTTGCGAGTCCAAAAATAAGTAGTGTAAAAAACGATATGATTTTTGTATTTTTCATTATTTCCTCTCTGTTACGATTAATCTGTTTTCCACTGCATTTCAATTTTTCCATTCCGTATTCCGGTTGTAACAACCTGCCAGTCCTCATCAGCAAAAGCATCTTGAATGGAGAGGGCCAGATCCGAAGCGTTTCCTGTAAACTTTATTGTTTTTTTGTATATTTTGTTTGCGTACACTGCGGGGACTGCTAAAGTGGTTCGAAAAAGGTTGTTCAAAATATCGGATACGGTCACAGCGTATTGAGGAGGGACACCGGCAATAACTAACTGGTATTCACGACCATTATGTATCCTGTCAACCATAATAGTTCCTAGAGCATGCACCATTTTTTTTGAAAAATCCGGTGCAATCTCTTTAAAACAATCATTTTGGGCCTGTTCGAGACTGAATGCTGCCTTTGGTCCGTTTGTGAGCATATCTTGCTGCAGGGACTGTTCTGATTCACTTTCCGTGATTTTGTAGGAAAGCAGACAATGGGCGGTTAGTGTCCCTACGCTCATCATGTCTTTCACATTTAGATTTTGAACTACATTTATGAGATATTGGGCAGGTTGTTCTCCTGCCGGTGTCAGGTTTATGCCGTTTTTACTGAGAGTTTTCCGTAGAAATGTAGCCATTTTACTGTCTGGTTCAGATACAGATTCTCCATTAATAATTTTAACGACGGTGAGGGTAATTTCAGGTCTTCCTGCCTGTATCCAGAAATCTCCGCAAGTTTTAGTAGCCGCAGCTTCGCTTTGTGAACTGACCGATATCAGCGCCCGGACGTGGTATTGCCCTTTATCCTGCCATTCTTTTTTAATTTCCACCAGTTTTGCATGTCCCTCACTTCTGGAAATTATGCCTGATTTATACCGGTTTTTCAGTTTACTGGTGTTTTCTTCACGATCATTCTTCTGAATCACTTCCTCGTGATAATGAGTGGAATTTCCCTTTTCACTGGTTACATCCGTTCCCAACACCTGTATGATTGCGAGATCTAGCGCATTGCGAATGGCACGTGTGCGCAGCTTTTCTATATTTCCTTCTTCAGATTTGTTTTGAGGGGAAGCTATGCCAGTTTGGATTACATTTGTAGCGCAAAACGAATTGGCTGATGAAAAAACGAACACGGCAATAATCCAAATACAAATCAATTGGTATTTCATTTTGTTCTCTCTTTCAAAATGATTGGTAACAAACTCTGTGATTTGTTACTTGGTGGGAAAGTTCGTTTTCTACTGAGAACCACCTCAATATACTTTTCACAACCTGGCGTTAGTCCAGACAAATATGATTCTTCCCCCATTAGATTACACGGCCATACTTGCAGAAAGTGATGCAAGAGCACTTGTATTTTGTTCCAAGTCCTTTATTGACTGTTTGAGTTTCGAAATCTCATTATCGAGAGATGCCGTGTCGCTGGTATTTTCGCTCTGGTCGGCATGGCTTTCCTTTATCGCCAACTGTTGATTTTCTAGCTCAAATTTTGCAATTTTCAGCTTTTCTTTGGCTTTGGCAAGTTTTTCATCGAGCATTGCTTTTTTCTTATTCAATTCTTCAATTGATACTTCTTTATTTTTATAATCAACTACAAGAATTGCAGAGGATACTTGTAGTTCTTCAAGTTCTTTTGCTAATTGCTCGTTGTATTGTTTTGTACTGATATTTACCTTTTCAGCACTGGCAATACAGGCGTCCAACCATGTTTCACGGTTGGCGTACTCCGCTTTTTTCTTTGCAACATGGTCGCCAACAGCATAACCGACTGTAGCACCTATAGCCCCGCCAATAGCTGATCCTATTAATGTACCTGCTGTATCACTTCCTATTAGTTGGCCTATTACAGCTCCAGCAATGGTGCCAACGATTGCCCCTGAAGCGGTGCCTTCAGCTCTTGTTCTATCTGCATCAGGCATTGTTGACATTCTTGCACACCCCGTGCATAGAAAAACAAATAAACTCATCATAAGCACAATACGTTTCATGATTCCTCCTTTCGATTGCTAATTCACTAAAATTATTTTAAATCTTGTGAAAATAAGTCAGTTTTCCAAAGATCTTTATTTGCCCGTTTTTCTGTTAAAAAAAGTTGTATATGCTTTTTTACCAATGGCATCATGTTAATTTGTCGTATAGCGTTTCTATTTTTTAAAAACGCATTGTATTCTTCGATTCCGTTCTGGGTCGCCTCTTTTCCCAGCTTTTCCAGTTGACGCAAAGCGGATGAGTAGTCAACAAGCATTGTTTGTATGTTTGTGTTAATTTCTTTAATCCTGAGTTTGTATAAAGATTGTTTTTTCTCGTTGTGTATGTTTTGCGCGGCTTCTTGCAGTTTGGTAAATGTTTTAAGGTTTCTTGCCTGTTGATTCAAATTCAGTGCTCTTTCGCTCAGTATGGTAATCCATGCTTTGGCGGAATCTAGTGCAGCCTGTTTCCTTATGCCCCCCGTCTTTGAAATGGATGCTTCCAAAAATCCAATCTCCCGCACAACCGTATCATCCAGATTTCGGTTTTCCGAAAGAACTTTCTTTAATCTGTTTATATGTGTTAAAGCGTCGTCAAACTGCATTCTAAGCTGCTGGTTTACCGGGGCAGTAGAGATTGCCGCCGGTAGACGTGAGCCACTATTTTTGCGGTATTTTGACCAGCTCGCTGCCATTTTTTTGGTTATTGTTCTGTTAGGGTAGAGAATAGTTGCAAGCGCAAGCCTAAATCCCAGTGTTTTCTGAGTATTTGGCCGCATTATGTTTCTTTTTTTATCCCAGATATAGAAAGGTTGCTCGCTTCGTGCAGAAGAACGAAGCTGTTTTTCGGATGTAAGGTGATGTCCTCCCCTTGCGACAAAGCCTCCGGTTCTCCCCTGGAAATATTCGAGTTTATAGAGGTTTATTGTCATCTCGGCAACATTACCCAGCATATCGTAGAGTCCCAGGGGATTTGGTTTAAGAATTTTGACTTGTTTCTTTTTGTTGTGAGATGATTTTGGGCCTGCAAACCACTCATATGCAGCTAACTTTCTTTTTGGATAAACGTAACGTTTATCGAAATCATCCTCCGAAACATTTTTACCGCCACGGGCAGCGTATTCCCATTCTTCTTCCGTTGGTAATCGTAAAAAACCTTTTGCCTCCTGGAATGAAGGGATTTGAGAAATTGAGTGTTTGTAGATCCATTGATTGAAAGCATTGATAAACTGTATCGCATCGAACCAGGAAATATCTGTCACAGGAAATGTACCTTGAACAAGTTTTTCTCTGTCTTTTTCGTTCTTGACCTTCATCAATGAATAAAATTGGGCCTCGGTTACTTCACTTTCACCAAGATAATAACACCAATCAGTTGCATCCCCTTTTTGGATAGGGAATGATCCTCCCACGGTAATAATTGTTGGCGACTCTTTGAAACCGCCGTTTGGCTCACCCATTCTGAACTTATGACTGGCAAATAAACTCGCGCCGTCGCCAATACATATTTGTTGAAAACCCATCTTTTGTCCATTGGGCATATCAAGTAACAAACCTGCGGAAAAACTCGTCGCAGTGGTACTGCAAAGCAACAAAATGCCGAAGATGATAAGTTGTAAATACGCCATTATTTTGACCGTCCGGTTACATTTTTCGTAAATGGTACAATTATGGTAGGATTACTCATCTCGTAATGCCTCTGCAGGATCTAAACGCATGATTCGCCAAGCAGCGCTAATGGATGAAATCACTGTTATCAGTAGAATTATCACCAAAAAAATTGCAACATGACCAGCTTGGAGAAAACAAAGAGATTCTCCTGGCTGGATTAAATTTTTAAAAAGCGAATTAATTATCCAAGAAATCACCGAGAAAAAAAACAAGGCTGTAATTAACCCCAGGAAGCTGATCATGACTCCTTGATAGAGAGGGAATCGTAAAAGATCCATTCCAGAGAAGCCAATTAATCTTAAAATGCTCAGTTCTTTTTTCTTACGTTCGATTGACGCATATAGACTTGCAGCAAGTGTCGCCAGTCCACCTGACGCTGCAACAACGGCAATAAGCCAGAAAACTAAAGTGAGATAAAAATCGAGTTCTTTCACATTTCTGATTTGCTCAGCTTTAGTTACAACGGATACGTCTTGATTTTCAAGATGGTGTCTCAAGGCGTCAACGGTTTCAATTGTTGAGGCGTACAGCCGAAATCCTGCATAGCCACGTCTTGCAAGGGTAAAATTATCTAGAATTTTATTATAAGAAATGGTTCTCTCTGACATAAGCCTGAGAATTCCCGCCAATTCAGCATGAATAAATGCATTTTTTTCTGAGATATTATCTGTTTGAATTGTGGTTACAGGAAAGGAAAGCCGTCGCCCCTCGATCATTGCAGACAAATTCGTAAACGAACCAGCTATGGAATTACTAATCAGGATTTGTTTTCCATAAGTGTTCGTTTGAAAATATGGCCTAATATCCAATTGTTCTGCTTCCCTGGGCGCGGCTCCCATAGAGTATAGGTCAACTGTTTTTGTCCCTTTTTTGTCTCCTCTAAAAAGCTTAACGGTTTGCGGTTTTGTCCAGGGGAAAACAAAGGCTTTTCTCCCTCTTAACCTGTTCTTGATCGTTTGTATGCTCTCAATTCCTACACCTTTATTGCCGTGGGTCGATAGAAAATAGACAAACCCTGTTTTGCCAATATTATATCCAGCAATATTAATTAAATCCGATCGCTGTATTTCAGATATATTGGAAAATCCGCTGTTTCGTGTCAATTTCAGTTGTTGCAATTTGCTGATATCGGTTGGACACCAGATAATTGCTCCATCATAAAGGGGGTAAGCTAAAGCTGTTTGTCCTGGCCAACCAAATTTCGGCACAGCTTCTCCGTCTTTGTATTGTTCAACAGCTTCTAATATTGACAAAGGTACATAAATTGCCTTTCTCGTACCTGCTCGTGGACTGAGAATAGCAATGATTTTAAGATCGAGTGTTACTTTCTGGTATTTTCCGTGTAAAATGCGCTTCACAACAAGTCGTAATACATCTCCTGGAATCCCGCTGAGTAGTTCTGCACTTCTGGATGTAATAACACAAGAGTTGCTGTCGGGAATAATTCCATCATTACCAAGAAGGAGAGGGTCATTCTCAGCCGTTGGCAAAAGGTTTAATGTTTGAGGAGATGTGTGTTTCTCTTCAGGAGAGAGGACGAAAGCTTGAACTGAAGTTGATATTTGACGGGTCATCGGCACGATAAATGCCACATCCTTACGTTTTTTAACTTTACTAAACCAACTTCTGTCAAAGCTTCTGCTGACCATTGGCCGGATTTCACAGTTGCGTGGATCGTCGATTAGTCTGTTTGTTAATAATTGAATTGAACCAAACTTTAAACCAAAGAGAATAAGAATTGGACCGAGAACCGCAGCTACAGCCATAACCAAGCATAAACTCAATACCCACTCGTATCTTAGATCTTTACGAGCCAGAGAAAGAACTAGTCCGTTTGAAGGTTTTCTTTGATGATTGCTTCTTCGATTCATGGTTGATTGTTCTGTTTTTCATACAAAACAGCTACGGTATGAGTGTTCGTTTTTCTTGTTATTTGAAAGGAAATAATTTTGTTTGCAACTGAATTTATTAATGTTTGATCATGGGTAACCATCAGAACAGTGACACCGGCAGTTCTGGTGAGTTCGTAGAGTTGATCTCGTATATCTAGGGCATTTTGGTAATCGACTGCGGCAGTTGGTTCATCCGCCAGTACAATAGATGGCTGATGACAAAGGGAACGTGCTATTGCCGCACGCTGACGTTGTCCTCCTGAAAGCTGATTAGGCATTTTGTTCATCTGATCTTCTATTCCCAAATACGAGATCAGTTTTAATGCGTGAGTATCGTATTGAGTGATATTATTTAAACGTGCCGTCAATTCAATATTTTCAAGTATGGTAAGAAATGGTAACAGACCGCCATTTTGCAAAATATATCCAAGATATTGTTTACGGATAGCAGCTCTTTCATTTTCTGTCAGGTAGGGAATGTCGGCAGGAAAACACATACCGTTATTATACGTTAGAAGCGAAAACTGTTCGGCACTGTCAGGCTTTGCAACTAGACCGAGCAGATCCAGCAGCGTTGATTTGCCACATCCGCTCGGCCCAATGATTGCGATAAATTGGCCCGAATGAATTGTCAGCTTATCAATTTGTAGATCAAATATTGCTCCGCCACGCTCTCTTCGCTTCCGGACAGCTCGTAATTCGTACACGGACTGCCCGGAGTTTTTCTGAATTTGTTGTACCATTGAACAGTTATGGTAGTAGATCCAAGCTTATCGGATATACAGCCTCATCCGGATCGTCACCCGGGTTTAACTTAATCCATCCTTCGGGACTGTCATGAATAGTTGTGTAAGCTTCCATGTCAGCTTCAAGATTGTTGAGGAACTCATCCTGCTCATCAACGGACCAACTCGCCCATAACTCATTTGTCATGTCCATCAGTTGACTTGTATATGGAAGACCTTCCAAAAACTCAGGTATGAGACCCGTTGCGGCAAGACTTTTAGCTTTACTGATTAAGTTTGGATCCCTGACTGCCGTTGCGGCTGTTGCTTTAAGAGCATCAAAAAAGGCTTCGCCACCAATTTGTCCCTGTTGTCCCGCAGAATACACACTAATCAGCGTGGTATACAACGAATCTAATTGCCGTTTATTAATCAAAAAACGAACTTCCAGTGATTGAACAGAAGGATCGAGTAAATCTTTGTCCAATGCCCATGCAGAAATTTCTCTAGGAGCTTTTGCTGAAGTTTGACTACCTATCCATTGAACCAAAGCTGCTTTCACTACCTGTGCTGCCAAACTATTGCCCTTACTGTTGGATTCGGTCAGTTTGTCGAGATCAAGTGTTATAGTCTCAACAGATTGCTGATCCACGGTTTCGTTTGGAAGTGTCTGCTTCTCATGTCCAGGCTTGTCTTGTTCACCTTCCGAGGCTTTAGTATCTTGTGTGGGAGGGAGACTAGAATTTTCCAACCCAGCAAGTTCACCAACTTTTTCCTGTTTTGAGTCGGAAGGTAGAATGGTATTTTGACTATCAGAGGGCGATGCAGTTGCGGCATTTCCATTTTCCAATTCCGCTAATTCACCTTGGGGTTTTTCTTCAGTTTCTTTTGTTTGGATGTTCTTAGTATTGGTATCTTTAAGTTCAGCAAGTTCCCCGGTTACCACTTGCTGTGGGGCGGGAGATTGATCGTTTAGAGAAACTGACTTGGTGTTGACATTTTGAGTTTGCTGGCTTGATACTGTTTGTGTTGCATTACTGTTAGGTGCTATTGTGTTTGCTTGAGGATTCGACACAACTGTAGCAGGTGATTCCGGCATAGCTGGTTGCGCTTTTTCAAGTATGGAGGTGAGTACGCCACTGATGGTTGCACTGATACTTTCAGACACACGTGAAAATTCATCTAAATTGGTTGAATCCACACTCATATATGCCGAGGCTTGTGTGCCAGGAATAGCGGCTAACGTTGAAATTTGCTCTTCCGTTAGTTCATGGTACTTTTTTGCCTTAGGATTTTTAATATGAATACCACTTATAAAAATCTGCCTGTCTTGTGCAATTTTGGCAAGAGTATTTTCTTCCATGTTAGACATATTCCACTTATGCCCAATTGGGTGAGACGGTGCATCGCCAACTAAAATTATAAAGCGAATTGCTTCAGGAGTCCAAGCAGTTTGAGTAATGGCGTCATGTACTCCCGAAAACATATCTTCTGCATAATCGACAGAATCAACTTGTGTAACTTGCACACCCTCAAGGGTTTGTATAAAAGTGTTTACTCCCTGTAATGCGGGGGTATAATTATTCGTTGTATAATCAATACCAGGAATATCTTTGACTGAATCTCTGTAACCCCAGATGCCAAAATTTATTGCACCATTGACAATTGAATTTCCGGTGATTTTTTGAGAAACTTTTTTAACAACTTCTAAAGTTCGTTCAATAAACGGACGCATGCTCACAGTTGTGTCAATCACCCAGACAACATCCATTTTCACTTTTGAGGCAACATCTTGTGGAAGTGTAGCAATATCCTGATTTGCTGCTTCAGTATATTGCTTGTTTATTCTGATATCACTTGAATCTCTTGCATCAGGAGAAGCATTTGTTACAGCAGCTAATTGCACCAGCCGTCCTTCCCTGTTATCTATCTCAACAGATCGATAATCGAGGATGGGCAGGAGGTAAAATTCTTTGGATATATCAATTGCTTTTTTGGGTTCAATGCTTTTTACAGGGAAACTAGCTGGGATGTTGCCGGTACTAATGGTATCGTACAATTGGTTTACCTGAACTGTCCTTTGTTCCTGATTTTGCGTTGTGAGTGAATCCAGATAATCCAGTTGGTCAAACATGAGAACAGGTTTACGGCCGAGAGGGTGGGTGTATGATAAACACAATGTCTGTTTCCATTCAAAAACGTCATTTGCTTTAATCCATCCGCTAATTTTACCACGATTGTCTAATCCTACTTCATACCATCCATTTTCTGTTTGAAGTTCTTGGGGTGCTGGTCGTGTATACACGTAGAAAGGTTGGAACGCCGGCACATTCTCAATAA
>Ga0256845_1003145_pt1 | contig 11387 bp, 12 predicted proteins | sample RiftiametaG_FD_189101 | JGI IMG/M metagenome (GOLD analysis project Ga0256845, IMG submission 189101) | Tube worm associated microbial communities from hydrothermal vent at the East Pacific Rise, Pacific Ocean - Riftia | ecosystem: Host-associated > Annelida > Integument > Unclassified ... | reverse complement strand
TCCATTCACGACCCTATATCCTGCTTTGGGTGTTGTTAGTATTGATTCAGAGACTTCTTTTGTGGTAGCAGATATTCCTGGACTAATCGAAGGTGCGGCAGAAGGTGCTGGGTTAGGGATTCAATTTTTAAAACATTTACAACGCACTGGCTTGTTATTACATATGGTTGAACTGCCTGCCTATGAGGGCATGCCTGAGCCCGTTGAACAATTTAACGCTTTAGAAATAGAATTGGAAAAGTTTTCTAATCAATTACAGGGTAAAGAACGTTGGTTGGTGTTTACCAAAGCGGATTTAATGCCCAAAGATAAAATCAAAAAGAAAGTAGCGCAATACGTAAAAGAATTAAACTGGAAAGGGCCTGTTTTTGTTATATCTTCTATTGCACGAACTGGTTTAACAGACCTTAACCAACACATTGCTGATTATTTGAGTAAATCTGATGAAGATATTTGGGATTAAAAACTGCGACAAAATAAAGAAAACCATACTGTGGTGTGCACAAAACCAACGCATGTGTCATTTTCATGACTACCGAGTTGATGGTTTAGATAGTGACTTACTAAAATCTTTTTTAAAACAATATAGCTTAGAAGAATTAATCAACAAAAGAAGCACCACATGGCGCACTTTGTCTGATGAAGATAAAAACAGCCTCACCCATAATATTATTATTGCAAATCCCACATTGTTGAAACGGCCAATTGTTGAAATAGACGGAAAATTTCATATAGGTTATTTCCCAGAAAAATGGATTTAAGTCCAGTTATCCAACTCTCGCAAGAATTAATTCGTCAAGAATCAATAACGCCCAATGATATGGGCTGTCAAAAATTATTGTATGATTTGCTTATCAAAGCTGGGTTTACCTGCGAGCATAAAAGATTTGCTGATGTCGACAATCTTTTTGCCTTTCATGGTGATAATTCTGGCAAAAGCTTGATGTTTTTGGGACACACCGATGTTGTACCCACAGGTGATGAAAAATTATGGAAACACCCGCCATTTTCAGGAAGATCAGATGGTGAATATCTTTATGGTCGCGGTTCAGCTGATATGAAAGCAGGAGTTGCTGCTTTTACACTGGCAATGATTGCATACGTTAAAGAAAACCCCAAACATGCTGGAAAGATTTCACTTATGCTCACCAGTGATGAAGAAGGCATTGCTGAAAATGGCGTAAAAAAAATGATGCCACATGTAAGTAACAATCATGATTTCGATTATTGTATAGTGGGTGAGCCCAGTAGTTCTGAAAAACTTGGCGATATAGTTCGTATTGGTAGGCGTGGCTCATTGCACGTTACAATAACAATACATGGCAAACAAGGGCATGTGGCTTATCCAGAAAATGCCAATAATCCAGTCTTTCTTTCTGCAAAATTTATTGATGACTTGTCTCAATTTAAATGGGATGATGGCAATGAAGATTTTCCTGCCACAAGCTTTCAAATTTCATCAGTAAAAACATCCAGCAATACCTCAAATATTATTCCTGCTGATTTAATAATACAGGCCAATTTTCGTTATTCTCCAGAGTCAACAGAATCAAGCTTAACATTACAAATAGAAAAACTGCTCAATGAACATGACTTAAAATACTCATTAAGTTGGAACTTGTCAGGTAAGCCATTTCACAGCAAAAATAATGAATTAAAAAATGCAATAAAGCAGAGTATTTTTGACGTGACTCAAATTAATACCCAATTCAATACTGCTGGAGGCACATCTGATGGAAGGTTTGTAGCACCCCATGGAGTAGAAGTGGTAGAGTTAGGTGTTATCAATAAAACCATTCATCAAATTAACGAATGTGTATTAATTTCCGATGTAGAAAAATTAGAAAAAATATACCGCCAACTAATTAACAAGTTGTTGTATGAGGTATAGCTCATATTAGAACAAATAAATAAATCCAATATCTCATCCCACAGAAATAAAAAAAATAATAGAGACTTTTGCATAACTATATGGCGAAAGAAAAAATAGAGAAAATTTTCCAGATTGAGGCAAAAATTGCAGGTAATAGCCCGCTATTGGCCAGATTTTTAACGAAAAGCTGGAGAATTTAATCATTTTTTACTCGTCATCATAGTTATGCAAAGGTCTCTAATATATGTTTTTTAACATGAATTTTACCTATTAGCATTTATACTATGACACACAAAAAAAGAGAGGAAATTATGAAAAATATTTATTTAATAATATTGCTGGCTATTAGTTGGCAAGCTATTGGCAAAAGCCCGTGGCTAGAAAGTTTAGATTTAGAAGACAAACAACAACAATTAGATTTACGTTGGCAAGCTTACGGCGGTCAAGTTGATTTGAAATTTATGTATGATAAATTGAACAGCATGCATATACAGGTGCTTCCACGCCCAGAGTTTCCAAACAAGCATTGGGATTATAACCATTTGGTTTTTCCCATTAGTGAACAATCAAAACTTGAACTGCAAATGCCTTATGGCAATATAGAAAAAGTCACCGCTGGAAATCTTGCTATAAATTCAAATTTTTCTTTATCAAATGGCATCCATTCTTTGCAAATAAATTCATTCAAGCTGCAACCGACTGAAAAGCCAGTAAATGGTGGTGACATAGTCACTTTTAAATTTATTGATCAAGATCAGCGGCATTTGTTTACTATCAAGTCAGTTCATATTGAATACGATAGCGATAAGAGCTTGTTGCTGATGTCTAATATGGATTTATATGCGACCAAAGAGTTGGCTAAATTATTAAACAAGCCGATCTTAGAAAATCAAGTTGTTGGTCAAATTCATACCTACAGCAAACTAAAAATCCCAGAAAATGCAAAACGTGAACTCGTTGGTGGAACTTGTGCCAGTCATCCCATTTGGCCACCCGAAGCAGATGTTGATGTTGCGCTTACAGACATGAGTGTTCATTGGGTGCGAAATATTGGATCTGATCGAATTATCATCGCCCCTTCTGCTGTATTAAAAAATGTTGGTAACGCAGATGTACCATGGCATGAGCAATTTTCTTCACCCGAACCACCTTATAACACAGACCAACATCCATTTTTAAATTGGTCAATGTACAGAGAAATTGATGGACGTTTTGAACAATTGGGATATTCTGGTGTTAAACATGCATTTTTAACCATAAACAGTAACTGCTCTATAGATTGTGGAGGCAGTCACATCCTATGGTTAGGATGCGAAGATGTCTATGGAGTGGGCAACAATGACTCTACTTATTCATTAGGTCCTCGCTCAGAAATAGCCGCTGATACTGGAGTTTGGGATAATTGCGGTTCTTTCTTTGACCCCGTTCCCTGTAGTGGCAGTCATCAAAACAGCTCCAATGGAACCGATGAAAATAGACTATCCGTGTTTAATAGTGATCTGACCGATGTAAATAATACTGCAATGTATGTACAAGCTTGGTACCTTATTCGTGATGATATCAATATCTTTAATTCTATGGGTTATCGGAGCGTTAATCCTGTTCCTATTGGTGGTGGTTGGACCATGAATACAGGAGCAACATTTTCTAATGGCGCGGCACTTGATAATTACGTTACACCCAATAGCCTATCTGCCACTGAAGCCTCCCAAACCGTAGAGACAGGTGAAGGTCAATTTACTGTTGCAGTTAAAGTCGTTGATTTAGGTGGCGGCATGTACCGATACAATTATGCCGTTGAAAATTATGAATTTGATCCACGTTTTATTAGCTATCATATTCCTTTTGCTGATTCTGCCATCTTAACTGATACAGTCTTTGTAGATCCTGAACACAACGCAAGCAATGATTGGCAATTCAGCAGAAGCAGCCATGTATTAAGCATTAATGGCAATGCTCAAAATGAGCAAGATTGGGGCATGTTATTTAGTTTCTCATTTACAACAGACATGGCACCAGTCATAGCAGAATTTAGTATTGATGCCGCCCATGTTAATGAATTGGTCAATTCAGCAAACCCAACAGTGGTTGCTATGAGCTTGATTCCTGACTTATTGTATAAATCGGGTTTTGAATAGAGTATTATTAAGTTTATAATTTGAAAGAGCAGTTTGAATTACTGCTCTTTTTTTTGTCTCCAGACTTTTCTTTGTAAATAAGAATCCAATCTCAATTGAAAATCAGCATATTTACTGTGATCTTTGCCTAACAGTTTCATTACATGTTTTTGAATCTCAATAGCCTTATTAAAATCTGATATACTAGCGTGAACAGCTGCTTTTGTATCTAAAACTGCATAAGGTATAGAACCAGACTCACTTCTATACAATGTCATCAGTTCTGAAATCAAACGCAATGCTTTTTCTGGACTTCGACACTCGGCATCAGCTGATGTCGCCAATGACCATGCATGGTCATTGTAAGCCAATTTATTCTCTGTAGACTCCGCTCTTTTATACCATCGATAGGCCTCCTGACAATCTTCATCTAATCCCCCCATTCCCAGAATATAATAAAGAGCAATGTGTTCAATAGCATCCGAATGTCCATATTCTGCAGCATTCTTATACCATTGAAGCGCATCTTGTTCCTTACCCTCAAGCTCTAACATTTCGCCAAATTCATACATGGCTTGTGGGTATTTCATCTCTGCTGCTATTTTCATCCATTTTTGTGCTTTCTGAAAATTATCGGATTCTGGCTCCAAATAACTTCTTTGATTAAACCTTGTCGCAATAAAGTATGCAATTTCAGCATTTCCATTGTCAACTTCATCCAATAATGATTGAGGAATAACGATAGGTTCACTTGCAAATAATAACAGCGAATGAAACAATAAAATTGTGACAATTTTATACATTTTTATTTAACTCCAGGTGGAAAAATTCACCTCTTTTAATATAACTGTCAAATTGATCAAAGCTTGGGGCTCCTGGTGACAGCAAGATAGTGTGGTTAGTCGGTGAATTTAATTTAGCATAATTTATTGCATCGGGTAAGTTTTCACATAGTTTAAATGCAAATTGCGCTTTAATATGCACCAAATGATTAGTAATTGCTTCAGCATTTTGCCCTGAAACAAGCAATAAATCAGGAGGATTTTTATTGATAGCCTCCGCAAATTCAGTCCAATCATTGCCTCGATCATAACCACCTACCAATAATGTGGTTTTACTTAAATCAACTGTTTTCATCGCAGCCAGTGTAGCAACTGGAGTCGTGGCAATACTGTCATTGATGGCATAATGCTGCCCTATTTTACCTAAATTCTGCAACCTGTGTGCCAATGGCTTAAAAGATTTAACCGCATTAATACAAGTATCGATATCAACACCCAAATGTAAACAAACACAAAGAGCTGCTCCGATGTTTTCGAGGTTGTGTGTACCCATTAATTGAACATCAGCTAGGCACAATATCTGTTTATCCTTAAACATTAATGCCTCTTTGTGCACATAAAAGCCATTGTCTATATTAAAATAATGAACACTTTCATCATTGACTAATTTATTTAACTGTTGGTTTTTTGCATTGATTATTTTAATCTTGGCTTGAGCGAGTATTTTTAATTTGTCTTTAAAATAATTCGCCGCGCCTTGATGCCAATCAACATGCTCTGCAGATAAATTATTGACTAACACAACATCAGCTTGAATATTACCATCATAAATTTGAAAACTTGAAGCCTCCAAAACAATATAATCATAATTTGAAGTAGATGATATTAAAGCTTGGCCAATATTCCCTACCAAATTAACATTTTTCCCAGATTTTTTTAATACATGAGCTAACAAGCTTACGGTGGTACTTTTACCTTTGGTTCCTGTTACAGCTATGACCGTTGTGTTTTTTTCATTCGCAAACCAAATAGCAGTAGGTGAGGTCAATTGAGCTGTTGTGTATTTGACTATTTTTGAATAAGGACTAATTCCTGGGGATTTAATAATAACATCAAATTTATTTAACAAGTCCGTATCAACCTTTGCCGTTTCACACATATATTTATCGACTGACTCCGTGTCTTTACATAAGACCGTAAAACTAATGTTTTTTTCACTCAAATACTTTGCTGTGGCTTGGCCCTCTACTCCAAATCCCCAAATAGCTATTTTTTTATTTATAATTTCTGATAACTTCATGGCAAACAGGTTTGCATAATATGCTGTTGTTGTTCATCACTTGTTGGTGGACATAAATCCTTAAATTTTTTGATCAGTACATCCTCTTGCCAATGATCATTGTCTTTAATCAAATTAAATGCCAGTTGGCTTTCTTCTATTTCACCGACGCACTCAAAGGGTTTGAATCCAGATAATCCTAAAAGTTCCGCAAATCCTTGTCCTTGAACCTTATCATCTAACATATTGTGTTTAAAAATCTCCAATAGTTGCTGTTTAGTTAAAAATGGTGCCAAACCTAAAAACACAAATCGGCATTTAGGACAATCGCAGCACCATTTGGTATTTTCGTTTTTAGAACCATCAATATGAAAATTGCGGTTACAGCTAGAAAATACTGAAAAGTATTGTGGATAATTACAGAATTTTTTTAAAATAGCCAATTCTGAAAAAGCGCGTTGTTGAGAATAATAATGCACACTTTGGGCAATTTCTTGTGCCAATATATTTGAAAAATCTTGTTCAAATTCTAAACTTTTTGAATATTGATGATTGACAAAATCACCCTCAGCATTAATGGTATTGGCACTTTCGGCTGATCTTTCATTTGAAAAAACCACTTCATCGCAATCAAAAAGCAGCGCAGTAAGGATAGCGATACAAGAATTAATCGCAGTAATGGGCACATGTCCATTAAATCCCTTGCCTGTTTTATTGTATTCAATTAATTTTGCATCTATTTTTCGTTTTACCTGTATTAAAGGCATACCAATATAATTGGCCACATCTTTAATTAACGCTGATTCTCCCACCATAAATAAGCTGATATTTTTGCCCTGTTGTTTCAATTCTTCAATCGTCACCAAAGAATCTTTGCCACCGCCAAGCGCCACCAAAGACTTTAATGAAGCCTGAGATGATAGAAGCATAGGCGAGTTGTTTTCTGTTAACGCCCTAAATTGGAATTGGGCATCATTTATGCGGGTATTAAAATTTATTTGATTTTTTATTGATACATTATTGTCAAACGCCAATTCAGCCAATCCATTCAACCACGTCTTTTTAATAAATGTTTCCATTTGTTGCGATGGAAAATTGTTTTTAAATTGAATTTCAGAGGCAAGTCCAACTTTATAATAACTAACACCACACATGAAATGAATTAAATCACAAGCTGCATTTATGCTGGATTTTAAATTGAGATTATCTGCAGCAATAAAAGCAGGAAAGGACAATATTTCAGTGACTTTGCCAATATTTTCAATTTCATAATTCATTAACAACTGATGTTTTTTGACGTCTAATTTCCAATCTAGAAACTTAAACAATCTGTGAAATTTATGGGTCATAAATTAAATAACAAATAACAATATAAATAAAGGAACCACGATTTTATCTTAAATGCATAATTTAAGAAAGCCCTTGTCCCCAACAAATCTAATTCGATCTAATTTGGGTCAGGGTAAAATTAAACAATTAATCTTGACAAAATCCTGACATTTGATGACACTATATAAAATACGTTTAAATTCAGAGGCATGTTCATCACTAAAAGCGGCAAAATCTAAGCCCATAGCTATGAATAGCCCCTTCATAATGATAAATTAAATGAAAATATACCAATTTCTAGATTTTACTTTTGATACCAATCAACATGCCCTTTTTAAATCTGGCACTCGGCTTGATATCGGTTCTATTGCCTATGATTTGTTGCTGTTTTTTCTTGAGCACCCTGAACAAACCATTCAAAGAAGTAGCCTAATGAGTGACATCTGGCCAAATAAAACAATCACAGATGCCACTCTTGCCAAACAAATACAAAGGTTAAGAGATTCTTTAGGCAGTACATCTAAATTTGAACAAATTATTACCACTGTACATGGTGTGGGTTTTATATTTCTACCAGAAATCACAGTTACCGATAGTGAAACACAAATTGATATAACCAATCAAAGAGTAAAATATTTTAACAACCCTCTCTACTTGGTTGTTACATTTATTGCTGTAGTCATGATTATCATCTCGACCAATACTTTCATTAATACAAATCAGACACAACCACTAACCTTAAGACAAACTTTAGTAGAAATACAAACATCCATGTCGATTAATAAAAAAGCCTTTCTAAGCCAAATCAACCAACGCAATGAATTGGGCCAATTATTGGCCAGCCGTTTTGAATTGGATGAAAACCTATCCTGGGAACGTCGGTTTTTTAAATACCACAGTATCATGAATGCCGAAGAAAGATTTATATTTGCCCAAATCAGAGCCTATACCGATGGACCGATGATTGAAAACAATCAAAATATACTCAACCTAATTAATAATAATAAAGAAATACTGAAAATAATTCCAAAAGCCAACGATTTAAGAAACCACTTAATTATCTGGGTCAACAAATACAACAAGATTTTTATGTTTTCTGAAAAAATGTGTTTGTTATATGTTGGTGTCGAAGACGGAGCCCCTTATCCCTCAGCGGTAGATAATCAAGTAATCAATTGGATCAAAAACCACCCAGAAGATATTTAACAAAAAAAAGCCCCCTTAAGAAGAGGGCTGCCAATAAAAGTTTGGCAAGAGAGAGTCTGAAAATCTATTTTGATCTAACGACTAATATTCTGCAACTTGAACCGATACTTGAACCCGAAGACGGTCACCTGGGTGATTTTGCAATCTTGTTTGATAAGTACGGCCGTTATAATCATATGATACATCGTACCCAGCTATTCTTTGTTCGTTATAATATTCGGTTTTGGTATAACAATGACGGCCATTGTTATAGTTATTGCGTTTAGCATTTGATCCAATGGCAGCACCAGCTAATATCCCAGCGGCAGTGGCAGCATCTCTGCCATGACCTTTACCAAAACGGTTACCAATCAAACCTCCGATAATGCCTCCAATAACAGCTCCACCTCCATTACCACGACGTGAAGAATAGCGATTTGAACGGTTATCATTGGTACAAACCCTTCTGTTTTGTGGTACTTGATAGGTTTCATAAACTGTTTGTACATTGATAACTTGAGCGTATTCATAGTTATTGTCATAGTGTCCAGCATTTGCTGCTGTTAATGCCATTAATGCCAAACTGCTTAATAATATTTTAACTGTTTTCATGATTTCACCTAAATGATTAATTTTTAACTTGTGCCCAGTTTAGCCAACAGTCAATGAATGAAAGCTGAATAAAATAGCCCAAGAAAACATACCTAGTTGAAACATTTGTTTTTTTAAAGAGTACTACAATCCATCATTGTTCGATGACTAATTTAGCCAAATTATTACCCAGAATGATGACAAACCAGTAAATAATAGGATTATTTATCGTTTTTATCGTTTTTATCGTTTTTAATTCAATTGAGAGCTTTGTATAACTAAAAAGGCCAAACTTATATCTAATGTTGACAATATTTGACACCTAACATTATGCTTTAAAACAATTATTGATTCATTTTAATCAAAAAACTATCTAAATAAACGCATGAAACCCCCATTAGTCCACAGTATTGGGCACTCTGCTCAAGAAATTTACAAAAATTTAGGCATTTTAGAAAAATTAATAATAACACTTAGTTGATAAAATTATATTTACAACCGTGGTACAATTTATGAACATTTTTTTACAAAAAAGAAAAATTGTTACAGGTTATTTAAAGTGATAGAACAGATTTGTGATAGAATTCACGGTTTTTCCAGCAAATATCTATGTAATATTATGTGGTTAAGTGGTTAAGTGGAAGATTAAAATATAGAAAACCAGCAGTGCCTGTTCTCACTGCTGATTTAAGCACAACCGTGGAGTTGTGCAATCCCACTAAAATTGCTACAGTTGGAGTTTTGAAAAAAACCCGCGTCGTAGCATTTACCCACGAGTTGCTATTATAAAAGACATTTTAAGAAACCTTATGTGCAAATTTGCACAAGTGATAAAAAAATATGAATACTAACCCAAAAATTGTAGAAAGTTTTAAACTTAAGAAAAAAGCCCTGACTTTGTTAACCAAAGCCATTGCCAAAATATTGCTTAAATTTAGACTGCACAGAAATGAGTTTATTAATACTCTGGATCAAAATCTGGTACTAGAAGCCAAAAAACAAGACCCCGATGCCAGCAATGTTGCCATAGCCATCCGCACCGGAATCGACCGCCGCTATATAGCCAAACACCTTAAAGGCGAAATGCCCCATCCCAAACCTGATAAGTTGACTGTAATACTTGAAGATATCCGTTGGACTGCACATAAATTTTATAGCTCAACCAAGTTACCTAAGACAGGTCCTTTTAGAACCTTTCAAAGTATTTGTGAACAAAGGGCTTCTGGAACCTTGACTTATAAAGCAATATTAGAAGAACTTGTTAACAATGGAAATTTAAAGGACTTAGGAGATAAAGTCGAAATTATTAGACTTCTAGATTTGACTACAAGTAGTAATATAAGTTATTCCCAAATAACGGCAAATCAAATAAATCGAGTTGTTGGAACAATTATCTATAATTCTGACATTGACGTAATAAATGATAGATATGTTCAAAGAACAATATTTTCAACTCAAATAAACCCAACTAGTTTTAATCTACTTCATTTAGATTTGAAAAATAAAACAGAACAATTTAGATCTGAAATAAATAATTTATTTATTCAATTTGAAGAAGACGTAAATGTAGGGACCTACCCAGAATACGGATATTCATTTTTAGAATATAAAATAGAGAAAAAATCATGAAAAAAATAATCACACTAATTATTACAATTATACTATCTGCAAATGTTAATTCTAGTTCATTTGAATTTGTTGGTGAAGATGGAACTGGTAAATACGTAAAAGTATGCAACTATGTTGAAGAAGATGGCACTGGAGATAGAGTAGGAGAAGATGGCACTGGATATCGTGTAGGTGAAGATGGCACTGGATATCGTGTAGGTGAAGATGGCACTGGATATCGTGTAGGTGAAGATGGTACTGGATATCATGTAGGTGAAGATGGCACGGGGTATAATGGGACTGTCAAACTAGAACATTGTCGAATCATTCCAATTAAGAAATAAAATATAAGCAATGAAGTGAGTTGTAAAAGTTATCCACCCCGAAGACGACTATTCGTCGCAGGGATTTGCCTGTGGCGAGTGGTTGTTTAAAAGAATGGGACAGTAAAACAGAATTAAAAGATACTGTAATGGCGAAAAATACGCTAAATTATTACACTAATTAGAGTCTCCTCAAAAACTAAAATGACTATTTTCTGATTTTTCTGAATTATGCCAGATTTGGCTCTTTTTATTTATCAGATATACATTACATATCAAAAATTTGATTACTTTTTGCCC
>Ga0256845_1003144_pt1 | contig 11391 bp, 9 predicted proteins | sample RiftiametaG_FD_189101 | JGI IMG/M metagenome (GOLD analysis project Ga0256845, IMG submission 189101) | Tube worm associated microbial communities from hydrothermal vent at the East Pacific Rise, Pacific Ocean - Riftia | ecosystem: Host-associated > Annelida > Integument > Unclassified ... | reverse complement strand
CGTTGCCGTCTGCGTGGGCCTTAAATCCGGGCGCGGCGTACACACCCATATGAGAGTGAGTATCGACGAGCCCCGGCGTCACCGTTTTTCCAGAGATATCAAATACCTGTGCACCCGCGGGCGCGACGATGTTCTCGGCGACCTCAGCGATGGTGCCACCCCGCAGTAGGATGTCCCCGCGCTCGTAGATCGTGCCCGCAGCTGTCATCAGGCGACCACCGCGGAGGAGAATCACCGGTCGATCTCGCGTCTCCTCAGCTCCCCTATCACCGCCGGCCTCCACCAGCTCATCGCCCTCGGCACCCCCCCTCGGCATCGCCGCAGAGTCGTTGGCGGGAACGCTCGTGCCCTGCTTCTTGTCGCAGGCCGCGAGTCCAAGCGACCCGGTGACGATGAGAAGCCCAAGCCCGCAAGCCCGTGACCATGCGATCGGCCCCCTGCCACGCGAACCCCCCGCGACAGACCACACCTCTAAGAGATTCATCACGGTCGACGCTACGCCGGCAAAGCCGTCGACGACAAGAGCACATCGATCGTCATGTCGATGTAATTTTCGTGATTCGTGCCCGTGCGACCGCCACGGGTCGCACCACGACCCACTTTCGGGCATCCTCCGCCAGTGCACCCTGCCCGCCTCCCTTGGCAACGCCGATGGCTCTACGCCCTCAAGGTGTCGAGCTGGCCCAAGCTGCTGGCACCGGTCGCGCTCGGGCAGGCGATCGGCGGGGTCTCGGCGGGCAGCTGGAGCCCAGCCGCAAGCCTACTCGCCCTCGCCTTTGCGATCACACTGACCTCCGCAATCGTTCTCCTAAACGACTACAGCGATCGCGAGATCGACGCGCTAAAGCGCCAGCTCCACCCCCACGGATGCTCACCAAAGACGATCCCCGACGGTATTCTCAGAGCCGAGAGTGTGCTCCTCGGCGGCCTCGCTGCGGCGGCGCTGAGCCTCGGTATCGCCGCCCTCGGTGAGCAATGGCTTGAACGACCCGGACTCCTGCTCGCCGCCGCCTCGGGGCTCGCGATCTTCTTCGCCTATTCGTTTAAACCGCTGCGCGCCAACTACCGCGGTGGCGGGGAGTATTTTGAGATGCTCGGTGTCGGCGTCGTCTTGCCCTGGCTGAGCGCCTACCTGCAGGGCGGCGATCCGATTCCGCCGCTCGCCTGGGCGCTGTTGCCAGGCTTCGCGCTTCTCGCCCTTGCATCGGCGGTGACCAGCGGTCTCGCCGATGAGATCAGCGATCGCCTCGGCGGCAAAACAACCTTCGCCAGCCGCTACGGCAACCCCTTTTGCCGCCTCCTCGGCGAGAATTTGTTGGGTGCAGGCGCGCTGCTCTGGGCCTTCGCAACGCGGGCCACCCCAGAGCTGGTCTCACCCTGGGTGATGCTGCCAACACTCGTGGTTCTCATCGCACACTGGCGCACGTTAGTGACAACCAGCGGAGGTGCGACCAGCAACAACTTCGCCTCGATCCGCGCCTACAAACAGTGCATCAACCAAGCGATCAGCCGCTCAGCGATCGTCTTGGCGATCTCGCTGGTCGTGTTTTCTGTCCTTCGGAGCAGCTCATGAGTGCACCGGCAGAGAACGCCCACACTACCCTCGCGACCGTTGATCGCATGATCGACGAGGCCTCACCGCAGCGCTGCTCGCTCTCTCCGGATCGCAGCCGCGCCCGTCCCCTCTCCGAGATCATCGACGCCATCAGCGGCCGATACGAGCCCATTCGCGGCACCCAAAGCCTCGTCGATGCGCTCTCGCTCGGCCTCGCAGAGGTCGCCCGCGCCCAGCTGCGGGCCTTCCCCGGCAACCTCTTCTGGGACTTCGAATTTATGGCTGCGAGCGTCATGCGCGAGGCCGTCGACTCCGCAGGGCCAGCGCAACTCGCCCGCACACGAATGCAACAGATCGCCGGCCTTCAGCACCTCTACGGCCGCGAGACTGCCATCCGCTTCACCTACGTACACGACTTCGTCTACGGCTACGATTGGGTCAAGTGGATCGCTCGCGATCCGCCCCCGCGACGACATCACGGTCCCTACAGCGCAGCGTTCCTCCACTACATGGAGACCCGCGGCCAGCAGCTGCTCGCCCTGATCTCCAGCGACGATCGCAAGTACCCGACGCTCCGTGATCGACGACCGCGCAACGCCTTTCCATTCTCGCGCGAGCCGGCCAACGAAGTCCGCCTGCACCAAGATCTCGCCCGTCGCCGACAGCTGCCGATCGAGGCTTGGAAGATCGACGCCAACCCGACATGGAACCGCCGCTACGCTGCCATCCGGGCCGAACGCGCCCGCGTTCTCAGCCACCACCAGGCCCCCCACATCAAGGCAGAAAACCATCAAGAGAGCCCGCAGTGACCGCGCCACTCAAGATCATCTACACCGATGATCACTACGTCGCGATCGATAAACCCGCCGGACTCCTGATCCATCGGACCTCGATCGCCCGCGAGAATGACGACGGCCGCTACGCCCTCCAGCTCCTCCGCGATCAGATCGGTGCCTGGGTGTATCCGGTCCACCGCCTGGATCGACCGACCTCGGGCGTCGTCATCTTCGCCCGCTCCTCGGAGGCCGCCCGCCGCTTGGCCCCCCACTTCGCAGCCCGCAGGGTGTGCAAACGCTACCTCGCGGTGGTCCGCGGATACGCCCCAGAGTACGTCGCGATCGACTACGCCGTCGCCGCTCACGAGGGGAAAAACGCGCCCCTCAAAGAGGCCCAAAGCGAGCTCCGCTGCCTGACCACGGTCGAACTACCGATCCCGGTCAGCCGCTACGCGAGTGCTCGATATTCGTTGGTCGAGCTGATCCCAAAGAGCGGACGTTGGCACCAGCTGCGTCGCCACTGCGCCCACCTGCGCCACCCGATCGTCGGCGATACAAGCCATGGCGACGGCCATCACAACCGCCTCTTTCGCAGCCATTTAGACAGCCGGCGACTACTCCTGGTGGCGACGGCACTGACCCTGCGACACCCCTTTTCCGACGAAGAGCTGCGCCTCAAGATCGATGCCGATCCCGGACTCGTGGAGCTCTTCGCGCGTCTAGGCTGGAGCTGGCCGAACCTACCCGAACTCGCTCTGCCACCGGCGGACCTGGCAGACCCCAGCGAAGATCCGAACGCCGCACGGCACTGCGATCATCAACGTTCGCGACAGACATAGAGATCGCTCACCTGATCGCAGCTCAGGTCCATCGCTGCAATCAGGTGAGCAGTGATTCGTTGGAGTGCCGGAACGCTCGACGACTCATTCGTCGGTTTGTTCGCGGCGCCTCACTAGCGAGCAATTACGCCGCCCCTGTTCGCGGTCCCCAGAGAGACCGCGACTCTCAGGAGTCCCGATCAGCCGCCCGTTCCTGTGTCGGTGTCGGTATCGGTATCGGTATCGGTGTCCATGCCAGTCGTGCCGGTATCGGTCGCTGTATCGGTCGCTGTATCGGTCGCTGTATCGGTCGCTGTGCCGGTCGTCGTCGTTGTCGTCGTCGTCGTCTGGCCCTCCGTTGTACAGCCAGCGGTCGCATTAAACAAACAACTGCTGCTGGGATCTATGGTGGGATCTGAACTCGACGACGTCGTCGTCGTCGTCTCGCCGGTGCTCGACGAACTCGACGAACTCGACGAACTCGACGAACTCGATGTACCCGAATCTGTCTCCATTGACTTAGGACCGCAAGCGCTGCCGACAACAAAGAGAAATGTAAGAAGTGAAAGTCGAAGGATCATTCGCCCAGTGTAGCGGAACTACGGCTGTACCTGTAGGGGACAGCTCGCCAGCGTCGGATCCACAGCACTCCGGAGGAAGGGCCGAATCTGCTTGATCCGCAGTTGTCCGCCAACAGCGATTTTGAACTCGAGATCCAGCAATACATCCTCGACATCATGCTCGCCGAGCTCCACTGGATACGACTGAGCGACGTCAGCGATAAGCCCACCCAAGCTGCTGAGGGCAGCATCATCCATGACCTCTGCATCCGGTGCCAACGATGACGGCGATACACGCTCGATCTCTACCACCGCTCCGTTTTCGATCGTCAACCGATCCACTTCGGCAACGACCCCGGACGGCGCGCCGACAACATTGACCTCACCGAGCTGCACGTTGACCGTGTAGCGAGCATCGTCGGGGTCGCTGGGGTTGCCGGTAAAAATGACGCCATTCGCCTCTTCGTCAGCAAAGCGCGTGGATACAAGAATACCCATCGCCGCCTGGTTGTGATCGAGCTGGAAATACTCGCGCTCCTCGTAGGCGCCGAAGGACCAGAGACTCGCCCACACCTTGAGCAATGCGCGCTTGATCGTGCGATCATTCGAGTTCGGATCACAGAGCGACTTGCCGTACTCGACCATGTCGGCCGAGCAGGCGCTCGTTGAATCGTAGAGCCCTGCGCCGTTGAATTCGACGCCATCCTCGGCGTTGGAAGACGAACGAAAACGAACCATTGTGTTCTCGCCAAAGACATCGACGATACGCTTACGCAGGTCCAGTACCAGTTGCGGATCGACGACCCCGTGCTCGCGGATCTCAGCGACCAAGGCCGCAAGCCGCTGGCGTCGCACGTTGGTATCGCTGCGAAAGGCATCATCCGCCAGCCACGCGCTGAGGGTCTCGGCGTAGGTCAGGGACTGCACCCCCTCGCCGAGATCAACCTGCCAAGAATTGGCGGCCATGAAGTCCAGGTAATGAGCGACCGGAACGCCAAAACCATCGACCTGGTAGGTAGGATCGAGGATGGTGTAGAGGGTGGCCAAACCCGTCACTTTACCGCCAACGCGCGAGCGAGCCACCGCTCGGTCCTCGGTGCCCACAGTGGGCAGGTCGAGGAGACCGGTGAGGTCCCTGTAGGTCGCGTCCGGCGGTCGTTCGATCGCCGCGAAGGGGCGATGCTCGGCCCAAAAAACCTCGGCCTCTTCGATCGTCGCGAGGCCAACGGTATAGGTTGAATCCGTGACATCGAGGCGCACAAGCTGCCCCTCAAAGGCCTCGAATGCGGCCAGCGGATCGGCGACATAGGCGTTTGGCGTGCCGCGCTGCCCAGAGAGCACATTGATGTGGCTGAGAACATCCTGCCGGACCCCGGTGATCACACCAGCGCTGACGCCCTCGAGGTCGTTAGAGGAGGTCTCGAGGATGAGAATATCCTGCCAACCAAAGGTTCCCGAGGCGTCTTCGACATCCGCCGCCTTGTAGCGACGGATCCGCCCGTAGGTCGCGCCGGTGGTGTAGGGCTCAAAGCTGATCGCGCCGCTGCCCTCGACAATCACGGCGAAGGGCGCATCGGTCCAGGTCGCAGCGCGCTCGACCATCGCCTCGGTGTAGGGCAGGTAAGCCAACTCGCCCGGACCAAAACGATCGCTGAGCGCCCGGTAGACGGTGTAAACCTCGTCCTCTTCGAGCAGCTGATTTGGGTGGTCGGGGGTCTCGACAAGGAATGCATAGGGCGCCGGCAGGTCGTCGCCGATCAGCTCGTAAATCGATCCCGCGTACATCGATCGCGAGTGCCTCCAGTAGACGAGATCGTTGTAGGCGTCCTGATCAAAACTGGGAAAGATCGGCTCGAACCCCTCGCGCAGCATGCAACGGTGGAGGCGATAAAAATTAGTGTCGGAGAAGAGCGTCGGCAGCGGTGCGTCGGGGTTTGCGGGCGTCAGGTATTTGGAGAGCCTGCGAACGTCGAGGCGAGCGGCCGAGGGGATCGAAGTTGCGTTCCAGGCGAGTTCGTCGGGCAGCTGATGACGACAGACGCTATGGCCCACACGCGCCGCCGCATCTGCGCAGAGATCTTTGTGCTCAAGACATTGCTCGCGCGGATCACCAAAACTGCCAGGCTCGCAAAAACACTCGGCGGACTCGACGTCACAATAGGCCCCCTCCGCACAGGGCTCCGCACCGCAGGGCTCGTCCGAGCTGGATGCGCTCTCGGACTCCGCCGTAGTTTCGCCATTGCAGCCAACCGCGAATGCCAACCCCAATGCCAACCCCAATGCCGCGAGCTGGCCGCGGCAAAAGCCGATGCGAGCGTCGAGATGACGCGCCACCGAATCGGGCGAAGAGTCGCGTAAACCCGTGCCACTGCCACCTCGGACCCGCTCGTGCTGCATCCAACTCATGTACGATCCGTCGCTCAGGACTCTACCACAGGCTCCGCGCCCAGGGCTCGCAAGGCTCGTGCTCAAAACCTGTCTTTAGGAACATTTTATCGAATCCAGGAGGATCGGTAAGCCCTGGCTCTTTTGCCACCGAACTCCGAACTCCGAATTCCGAACTCCGCACTCAAGGCCCACTCGAGACGCATCCGCTCACCGCTTCCGCTGCTGTCATCGCGGCCGGCGGGCTAGCAAGCGCGCGGCTCGTGCAGACCGCCCACACAAACGACCCCTTCCCAGTGTGCACCAAATGCGGATAAGAACGCGCTCTAACCCCGAATCCGGGTCTCTGGAGCTCTTCGAGGCCAAGGCCTGCGCAGGAGCGGGCTTGCCCCGGGGCCGCTCGTCGCCTAGACCAGCCAGCGATGGGTCCTTCGAGAATCGCCGCGTCTAGCTCCGCCTCTGGGCTCCTGTCCCTCGGCATCTGCCTCGTCGTCGGCCTCGCGTGCACACCAATACCAGCGACGAGCACCTCCGCCACCGAGACTACGACCGGCGGCGACAGCAGCTCCGGCGACACCGACTCCACCGGCATCGACTCCGGCACCGACTCCGACGAAACCAGCAGCACAGGGGAGCCCCAAGGCCCACCGCCCGCGGCCGGCAAGAACCCCTTCCCCTGGTCGCTAGAGAGCTGGGACGCAGTCTGCAACGACAACAGCGACAACGATGACAACGACTACGCCGACTGCGACGACTTCAGCTGCTCGCGTAATCCGTCGGTGATCGTCTGCGCACAGCTCTCGCTCTACGAGAGCACACCGGCGCTCTGTACAAACGGCAAGGACGACGATTACGACGGCCGCGTCGACTGTGCAGATCCGGACTGCTTTAAAAACCCCTTCGTCAACGTCTGTGTACAACCTCGCACCGAGGATCGCTGCGGCGAGGGCATCGACGGCGACGGTGACGGCTACTCGGATTGCGACGACAACGACTGCCTCGCCCTCGATCCAAACTGCGCCCAAAAGGCCGGCTCCCTGCGCGTGCTCTTCGACCAGACCCTCGACGAAACCGCCTCAAATGGCCCCAATTCGGATTGGATCGTCGACCCCTGGGGCCGCCTGCTGACGCCCTCCAACCCGACCTCGCGCAACGAGTGGCGGGGCTCGCTCTCCTCCTTCGCCTTCGCCCTCTACCAGGGAGGCCACACCGTCGAAAACCTGGTCGCCTGGGAGCAGGCGATGACCTACGGCGACGCGAGCAATCCCCAGGACCTCAGCCGCTACGATGTCGTCGTTGTCATCGAACCCAGCCGCAAGCTCAGCAGCTCCGAAAAAGCCGCGCTCATCAACTTCGTCGACGACGGCGGCGGCCTCCTGCTCGCCGCAAACCACGTGTCGGCAGATCGCGACAGCAATGGTTGGGGGGCAGTGCGCGCCCTCAACGATCTCTTCGACGCCAACCCGGTGCGCGCCGATCCCTTCGGCTTTCGCTTTGATACGATCGACATCGAAGAGGAGCTGACGCTAGAGCGCATCGAAGCGCCAAACCATCCGGTGATCTCCGGCCCCGCCGGCACGGTCTCACGGATCGGCCTCTACATCGGCACCAGCGCGCGGCTCAGTGGCGGCAACCCGAGCGCCGCAGGCCTGATCGTTCTCGACGATGCAGCCTCGAGTAAGGTCGACATCGTCGTCGGCGCGGTCGAAGTCGGTAACGGCCGAGTTGTCTTTGTCACCGACTCCGCGCTCTTCGGCGACGGCTCTGACTCCCACGGTAATTCGTGGTCATCCAAGGACGCCTGGAACAACCCAGCCCTCGACCACGCCGCACTCTTTGTCAACGCCGTCGACTGGCTCGGCGGCTGATACTCAGCCCAGCATGAGGATCGCCAGGTGCACGATCAGGCCAAAGGTCGCGAGCACACCGACACCAAAGGAGAGCGAACGCCAGGGCTGGAGGCCGCCGAGGTAACAGATCGAGTAGATCACCCGCGCTGCCGCAAAGGCACCAAAAAAGACCCAAGCCATGGTCGCGCTCGCCCCAGCAGCGACGTACACCTGGCCGAGAAACAAAAAGGGCACAGTGTTGACGAACGTATTGGTATGGGCCCGCAGCACCCGAGCGACTGCCTCGGGATCCTCGGCACGCACGTCCGAGCCCTTTGAAACGCTCACGGCATCCTCGGGGTTGTGGGTCGTCTTGGACTTTACTCGGGCTGAGCCGCTCAGCAGCCAGAGCATCGTCATGTTGAGGCAGAGAATGAGGGTCGTGATCCCGTAGGCGAAGAAGGCGTCGCTCATGGCCACCAGAGTAATGGCATCACAAAGATGTGCACGCAAGCCCCCGCCGTTGCCTCCAAATAGGCACTAAACACTGTACGAAGCGTGTATCCCGAAATTGAGGGTCGGGGCGAAGCGCTCGTGCTCAGCTCTTGTCGCGTTGCTCTCGCTTGCGTTCGCGTCGCCACCGCCAAACGCGAACCGCCGACCCAGAGATCAAATCCTGCGCCGACTTGCCGATCGAAGTGGCGAGCGACTCCTTGTCACGGCTCCGACCCTGCAGCTTTCGCGCCTTTCGGCTGGCGTCGCCCAAGCCCTTGCCGACCCAGAGGCCCGCTCCCACTGCGGCAACCACAAGGATGATCATGAGAATCAGTTGGAGCGTTTCCACAGCGGCTATCACGACGTCACTCTTCCAGGTTGGCTGCGAGCCTAGCAGGCCCTGGCCCGGCGCGCCCGGCGTGCCCGGCAACGAGTCTCAGACGCTCCTCGGGCCCAGTGCCGACGTCCTGCGCTCGCTCTCGTATGCTCCCGCTCTCCACCAGCTCATGCATTCGTTCATTCGTTCATTCGTTCAAGAGACGGAGCAAGTCGCCGACCCAGGACGGATAAAACGGGAGCAGCACCTGCTCGACAGCGGAGCGCGATTCACTCGGCGCGACTGCACCAGCCGGAAGCTCGGGACACTCGCAACCCCAGGACTCCGGCAGCTGCGGACAGGCTAGCTGAGCGATCCGCAGATGGCCCTCGCCGTTTGGGTGGATGTGATCAAAAGAACGCAGCTCCTCCCGCAAAAACCACTTGGGGATCTCTGCCGCCCGAGCAGCCTCCGCATCCAGTCGAGTCGCACGCTCATCGTCGCTAAGCCCCTCGGCCTTGAGACGTTTTTTCCAGCCCTTGTCGCGCTCCAACGCCTTGCGCATCACGTCGATCTCGCGAGCTGATGCGTCGGCGCTGCGCAGGTAGGGCGCCTCGTAGAGATCGATCGCGATGTCCGGCAACTCCCCCGGATCCCAGGGAGCGTCGGCGGCGACCTTGCGCTTGCTCGCGTAACTGCCGAGTGCCTGGGCAGGATCCAGGCGACCCAAGGTGAAGTCGACGAGTTTGCGCGTGAAGTCGAGATAGAGAAGTCCGCCGATCCCCGACCACCGCCGACGATCGCTCTCGTCGCCCCAAGGCGTCAGCGTAAAACCGACGACCTTGATGCCCTTACTGTGGGCCAGCGCGTAGAGTTCGCGGATGTGGTGGTTGGTATTTTCGGGCATCGCCACGCTGTTGAGGCCACCCTGAAAAACCAACCAGTACTCGCTTTCGTCGTCACCGCGACCGAGCCGAACCCGGCGATTTTTGAGAACCTGACTCTTAAAACGCTGCTTGAGAGCGAGCGCTCCGAAGCCGGTCTTGGCGAGGTTTTTCGCCTCGATGTTTCGACAAAACCCCTCGATGCGCTTGGAGTACGGATCGCGCGGCCAAGCGCCGATCGAACCGGCGAGAAAAATCACTTTGACCGGACGATCGTCATGCCGAAAACGCCAGTTTGGGACCTCCGGCTCGGCCTTCGCCGCTGGAGCGGCAACTCCAGCTCCAACTCCAACTCCAGCTCCAGCTCCAACTTCCGCCGGGGGTTCCGCGGCCTCCGAGGGTACAGGCCCTCCGCCGACGAACAAGGCCAAACCAAGCGCGGCAGCAAATCCGACTCTGGGACGCGCGCGACCTGTTCGGGCGGGGCTCTTGTGTGGGGAGATCGTCGTCGATGCGATGCGCACGGGCGGACGATAAAACGGGTCGGCTCAGTCGACGATATTTCGGCTCAGTCGACGACATTAAAAGTCGCCGCACCCAACTCGACCCCATCAACAGAGATGATCCGCACCCTCCAGACGCCGAGGTATTCACGGCGCAGCACTAGATAGGAGCGCGAACGGTAGGCATGAGCGGCGGGGATCGTCACGCCCCGCCGGCGTTTGACGAGATCTCCGTCCTTCTCCCAGATCACGTCGACGTCCTCCTCGACGCGCCCGTGCACGACGCGGAAGCAGACGTTCACGGCATCGCGAGCCTTGACCGAAAATCTGTCTGATTTGCCCGCACAGCCCTGGCGGTTCTGCTTGGAGCCGAGCCAGATCCGGTCGACATGCACACCACTCGCGCCGATCTTCGCCAGCGGCGGACCGTCGTGCACCGAAACCGGCAAACGGCGAAAAACCCGGGCGATCGCCGGCGGCGTACCAGGCGGAGGCTCCCGCACTCCCAGCTCCCGAGAACCCTCTGTTCCATTTCCAAGCCTCTGCTCCGGTGGATTTTCGGGGTTTTCAGGCTTTTCGGACTTTTCAGACTTTTCAGACTCTTCCGGTCTGTCGGGTTTTTCAGGCTTTCTGGCGTCTTTCAGCGTTTCGAACATGCCTCCGACGGCCTCCCCATCATCGATCCCCGAAGGGATCTCCTGGGGCTGCCCCACTGCGCTCGCTCCGCGCTCCGCGTCGATGCGCTCCTCGGAGTTTTGGGGATCTGCGAGATCTGCGAGATCTGCGAGATCTGCGGAGCCTGCGAGATCTGCGGAACCTGCGAGATCTTCGGGATCCTCTGGATCCCGTGGGGCAATCCTCGGGCGCCGGCTCAGACCAGCCTCCGTCTTTGCGCGCTTGCGGACGCCGATCGCGGCCTCTCGGTTTTTGACCGATCCCGCCGCCGGTAGACGAACCATCGCCTGGCCCTCGCTACGGCTCGGCAGTCGTCGGAGTCGCGGCTCGCCCTCATCCCCGCCACAGCCCATTAGGCCCAGGCCCAAAACGAAGATCGGCACGAGCGACAACACGGGGCGCCCGGCTCGGTCCCCCTGCGCCCAGCGACCTCGGAGACCGCTCTCCAGGGCTGTGCACCGCTCTCCCGTCGCGGACATGGCGGCATCGTAACAGGGGGATCCCAGCGCTGCGGAATAGACAAAAGCGCAGAGACGTTGCGCTGCCGACCGTGCCCCAAGATCCCGCAACATCGCGATTTGGGTGGACCACCGGG
>Ga0256845_1003143_pt1 | contig 11392 bp, 8 predicted proteins | sample RiftiametaG_FD_189101 | JGI IMG/M metagenome (GOLD analysis project Ga0256845, IMG submission 189101) | Tube worm associated microbial communities from hydrothermal vent at the East Pacific Rise, Pacific Ocean - Riftia | ecosystem: Host-associated > Annelida > Integument > Unclassified ... | reverse complement strand
ATACAAGTATTGGTAAAAATTATCTGAATGAAGATGAAATGAAACTACTGGGATTACTGGTTGAACAATACTTGGCCTTTGCTGAAACTATGGCACAGCAACATACGCCCATGTATATGAAGGATTGGATTGAAAGACTTGATGCCATTATTAGTTTAAATGGCAAAGAATTACTCACAAATGCAGGTAAAATAACCCATCAGTTAGCCGTTGAGAAATCGTCTTTTGAATATAATAAATATAAACAAAGAACAAAATCCAGACAGAAAGAACAAAGTTTAAAAGAGCTAGAATGCGATATAAATAAATTGCAAAATAATAAATGAGTATCAACTGGAACAATATAAGACCTTTAAACGACTCCAGAAATGAAGGATTTGAAGAGCTAGTTTGTCAATTAGCTCGAAAGGAAGTAATTCATAATCAAAAAAAATATCAAAGATTTGGCATTCCTGATGGAGGTATTGAATGTTATTGGGAGCTAGATGATGGATCAAAATGGGCTTGGCAGGCAAAAAATTATACTTCAAGTTTAACGTCATCTCAGTGGAGTAAAGTTGATAAATCGATTAAGACAGCTTTAGATAAACAAGAAAACTTGAAAAAATATTTTGTTGCATTACCAATAGATCCATCTCATTCAGGAATTAAAGAACATACTACAATGTTTGACATATGGAATACTATGGTATCAAAATGGGAAGGCTGGGCTCAAGATAAAGGATTAGAAATAGAGTTTGTTCCTTGGTGGAGTTCAGATTTGATTGAGCGATTACAAAAACCTGAAAATGAAGGGTTAACTTATTTCTGGTTTAACAAAGAAGAATTCACTGGCACTTGGTTTAAGGAACAAAATGAATTGGCAATTGCAGATTTAGGCAGTCGATATACGTCTGAGTTAAATGTTAAATTAAATCTTGCAAAGACATTTGATGGCATATCTCGAAATTATAGCTTTAAACAACGATTTACTAAGATCATTAATAAGCTTCTTATTTGTGGGAAGAAAGCTTTACCTCGTATCGAAGACTTAAATGATGAAAGTGAAAAAATCAAAAATAAATTAGAAACAATTTATAACATTTTTAAAGGAACAAATGCCCAAGGGTGTGATGACGTTCCTGTAAACAGCATTTATAATGCTTTAAATGAATTAGAAAAAATAATACAAGTTGTTTACCAACACTATATTAATGAAGAAAAGAACAAGAAGGATAAAAGCCTAGGATATTACACAATATTTGGTTATGAAATACAGCACTGTTTGAATTTATTTCGTCAAACAGGAAAATTATCTGATTTTATAAATAGTAAGACTTTAAAATTAGCAAACAGTCCTTTTCTTATATTAAATGGAGCTGGAGGGATTGGAAAATCTCATTTACTTGCGGATATTGTAAAAAATAGAAATACTGAAAAATTATCGAGCTTATTTTTTCTGGGTCAGCACTTTGTCACAGAAGAAGATCCTTGGACTCAAATTTTTAAGAAAAACAATATTCGATGCTCAGTAGATGAATTTTTAGGAGCATTAAGTTCAAAAGCACAAATTAAAGAAAATAGGATAGTTTTATTTATTGATGCCTTAAATGAAGGTAAGGGAAAATATTTTTGGGAAAGCAACCTCAATGCATTTATTGCTAAAATTAAAAAATATGAATGGCTAGGGTTAGTACTCTCTGCTAGGGATACCTATTTAGATTTAATATTGCCGCAGCAAGTTGCAGATGATAAAGACATAACACAAATTACACATTATGGCTTTGAACAAAACATTAATAAAGCAACTCAACTGTTTTTTAATTATTATAAAATTGATTCACCAAGTGTGCCTTTATTACACCCCGAGTTTAATAACCCATTATTTTTGAAAATATTTTGTGAAGGATTAAAAAATTCTGGCAAGACTAAAATTGCTGATGGATTCCATGGTATTAGTTCTGTTATTGATCTATTTGTAAGTAGCATTAATAAAAAAGTATCTGTTCCCCGTTTACTCAATTTCAATCCATCATTAAATATCGTGAAAAAAGTTATCGATACATTGTTACAATATAAAGTTGATAATAATTTACCATATATTTCTTATGAAGATGCACTAAAATTAACGACAGTAATAGCAAATGAGTACGGTATAAATACTGAATTGCTTAATGAATTAATTTCAGTTGGTCTGCTTTCAAAAAACCTTTACTGGACAAATTCCTCAGATGAAGAAGGTATCTATTTAGCTTATGAAAGATTTGAAGATCATTTACAAGCAGATGTTTTAATAAGCAAGAGTAACAATATTAAACAAGACTTAAAAGAAGGTGGCAATCTATTTCACCTAGTTAAGGATGAAAGGGCTTGCCGAATGAATAAAGGCTTATTAGAAGCCTTTGCTATTCAGTTACCTGAGAAAACTGGTTTTGAATTACATGATTTGTTACCTGATTTAAAAGATACTTTTCCAATTGTTGACTGTTTTATGCAAAGTTTGTTATGGAGAAAAACAGAGACCATTTCTAACAATCTAATGCCTTATATTAATGAATATGTACTTCATTATAATGAACATGTCTTTGAAAAATTTATAGATATATTATTATCAGTTACATCAATTCCAAACCACTATTTCAATGCAGCCTTCCTACACAATAGACTGATGAAATTTAGTATGGCTGACAGAGATGCTTGGTGGACACAGTTCTTAAAAAAACAAACATTTGATGAAAATTCTGTTAACAGGATTATTCGGTGGGCTTGGAATACCGAAGACAAAAGTTATGTCTCAGATGAGTCATTAAAGCTTTGTTCTACTACCATTGCTTGGTTGCTAAACTCAACTAATAGAAAATTAAGAGACTCATCAACCAAAGCTTTGGTTTGTTTATTGGAAAATAGGATTTCTGTATTAATTGAAATACTTAAAGAATTTGAAAAGGTCAATGATCCTTATGTTTATGAAAGACTCTTTGCTGTTGCCTATGGTTGTGCTTTAAGAACTGAACAAAAAGATAAGTTAGCTGAATTAAGTCATTATATTTTCGAAACCATTTTTGATAAAGATGACGAAATATACCCTCATATCTTATTGCGTGATTATGCTAGAGGTGTCATTGAATATAGCTATTATTTAGATCACAAACTATCATTTAATATTGAAATGGTACGACCACCTTATAAAAGTAAATTTTATAAAAGATTCCCTACAAATAAACACATAGATGCTAAATATAAATTAGACTATCATTCAGATAGCTTTAAGAAGCATTACTGGTCTCAAAATAACATTCTTAACTCTATGACAACTGAATATGGCAGAGGAATTGGTGGATATGGTGATTTTGGGCGCTACACTTTCCAAAGTGCCTTTCGTTCTTTTGATGTCAATGCTGATAAACTAAGCAATCTAGCAGTTCAATGGATATTCTCTAAATATGGCTACGATAAAGACAAACACGGAAAATTTGATAATGAAATTGGTTATGGCAGAGGAATAAACAAAAATAACAATGAAAGTATAGGTGAAAAATACCAATGGTTAGCACTACATGAAATGCTTGCAAGAGTTACTGATAATTGTGTAAAGTATGATGATTCATACCCTAAAAATATAGAGAAATATACAGGTCCTTGGAATCCAAATGTAAGGGATATTGACCCAACTGTTATCATTAACAATGTTGGCAGCAATAATTCTGAGAAATATAACAGTTATTGGTGGCAGACAGATACATATACTCAATGGCAAATTAAGAATAAACAATGGATTGTACAAAAAGATGATTTCCCAGAGCCGAAAAACCTTTTAAATGTCATTGACGAGGATAAGGCAGAATGGCTGGTGTTAGCAGGTTTTCCAGATTGGAATGAACCAGTGCCTTTGGGACAAGAAAAATTTGACAAACCTAGTAAAATATTTTTCTACACAATGAAGTCTTATTTAGTTTCAGAGGATGAATTTAGTACTTTGAAAAACTATCTTAGTTCATTGAATGATTTTTGGGACGTACTACCAGAATCACTTGATAATTATAGCATAATGAACAATGAATTTTATTGGTCGCCAGCATTTAACTATTTTAGAAATGATGTACCAAAATATTATACCATCCACACAAATAATAGAGATATTGCAAATGTAATTATTACAACGGAACAATATTATTGGTCAGAAGGACTAGATATGTCTAAAGAAAATACAATTAAATTTTTAAAGCCTTCGAATTTTATTTTCCAACAAATGAAAATAAAAGAAGCTAAGCAAGAAGGTGTTTTCAATGATTTAAAAAATAACAAACTATGTTTTGATCCTTCTGTGAAACATAGTTGTAAGCAATATCTGTTAATCAAGAAAGACCCATTTATTAAATCCCTCAAAGATAATAAACTAAAAATAATATGGACTCTTTTTGGAGCTAAACAAATTATAGGTAGTAAATTTCAATCAGTTAATTATAAGACAGACCAAAATATTATTGGCGTATATTATCTAAGCGCCAATGGTGATATTGAAGGCTCATATAAAGTTATATAATCATGAATACCAAACAAATACAAAAAATTATTTCTAAAGGAGAGGGCATTAATACAGAGTTTAGAACAGCCAAAAACAAACTCAACAAAGATGCGTTTGTGTCTATTTGTGCGTTTTTAAATCGGAGTGGTGGCTATTTAATTTTAGGCATTAGTGATGACGGTAAAGTCACAGGTGTTGATGTCGTGCAAACTTTTTTGTATGACATAGTGACCCAAAGCAATAATTCTGAACAATTACAAATAAAATGTGGTATTGCTCATTACAATGAAGTTGAAAAGGTTGAATATAAGGTAGTGAGTAAAGTGGGGCAGTTGAATTAGTATGAGTTCTTTTGAGTTTAAAAGCCTCACATTCTGGTTATTCGCCATAGCCGCTATTGTCATATTCGCAGGTATTGGTTTACGGGATCCTTGGCCGCCGGATGAACCACGGTTTGCTTTGATGGCAAAAGAGATGTGGGATACGGGTAACTGGTTTTTCCCTCACCGTGGTGGCGAGATTTATCCTGACAAGCCACCGATGGTTATGTGGATGATACTGTTTTTTTATGGGCTATTGGACAATTTGAAAATTGCTTTTTTGTTGCCCTCAGCCATATTATCACTGTGTACTTTATGGATGACTTACGATATTGCCAAGCGTATGTGGAGTCCTAAAATTGGTTTGTATGCAGGATTTTTGTTGGCGATTACCTTGCACTTTATTTTGCAAGCCAAAAGCGGACAGTTGGACGCACCTGTGGCATTTTGGGTGATGTTGGGCTGTTATGGCTTATTGCGACATTTGATTTTAGGCCCTACCTGGAAATGGTATTACTTGTCTTTTTTTGCCATGGGTATGGGTATTATTACCAAGGGCGTAGGTTTTTTGCCTGTGCTGATGTTGTTTGCATTAATTATTTATCCACCTATTTGGCACGACAAAAATAACAAACAGCTTTTAAAATGGTTGGCAGGTATTGTATTTTTATTACTGGCGGTTTCCACGTGGTTGGTGCCGATGTTGATTCAGGTTGAAAACAATCCAACTGTTGACGTGTTGGCTTATCGCGACAATATTATACTCAAACAAACGGTCAACCGTTATGCAAACTCTTGGGCACATCATCAGCCTTTTTATTATTACGTATTGGAAGTTGTTCCATTCTTTTGGTTGCCATTGTCATTGTTTGTTCCATGGTTGATTAAACCTGTAAAACGAGCCTTTAAAGACAAACAACGCAAGATTATATATCCATTGGCGATGGTGGTTTTTGTGGTATTCTTTTTTAGTTTTTCCAAAGGCAAGCGGGCTGAATACCTATTGCCAATTATCCCCATGTTTGTGCTGGTTGTTGCGCCATATTTTGAAATGTTAATCAATAAAAAAGGCGTACAAAGATTATTGATAATTGTTGTGGTTTTGTTTTCAGTTATATTAACCGTGGTAGGTTTGGCAGGTATTTTTGAGGTCGAAAAAGTCAGTCGATTAGCTGTAAAATATTTAGTTAATCCATGGTATTGGATGGCATCGTTAGGTATATTTGGCCTGTTTCTTGTTATGTTCTTCAGGAAACAATCTTTGAAGTTGTACAGTGTTTTTATTGTTGGTTTATGGATGAGCTACGGTTTTTGGGCTGCACCAATGGCTGATAAAGCCATGTCAACCCAACCGATGATGCGTGCTATAGCACAGGTTATTGCAAAAGATGCAGAATTGGGTTTGGTTGGTATGCGTGAAAAATTGTTGCTACATACACAATGGAAAACCACGCATTTTGGTCATCACCGACCCAAACAAGAGCAACAACAAGGGGCTATTAACTGGATTAAGAATAAGCCAAATCGGTATTTATTGGTTAGCAGTCAGTATTTGAATGATTGTTTTATTGTAGAAAATAGTCTTGATTATGATTCTTTTCATAAGAGTAAATGGTTGTTGTTTTCGAATGATTATTTGAATCAAAAACACTGTATGAAAGATGATAAAAGGTATATTTCTTTTACGGCAGGACTAAACCCTTAAACAATTATGATTAAAGGCTTATTAAATAATTTTACTGCAACCCAGAAAAAAGCATTAATCATTGCAATGATGTTGGCTTGGCTGGCAAAAAGTATCCCTATCATAAGTTTTGTCAGTTATTACTATACCATTGCTTTTCATGAATTAGGGCATGCAATAACGGCCTGGTTGTTTGGATATTTTGCTATTCCAACATTTGATGTGATTAACGGAGGAGGTGTTACTTATAAAGTTTCGAGACCTTTCATCCTTTGTGTTATAGCCTTTGTTTTCATTATCTTAAATTTACTATTATTTAAACAAAACCCAAAAAAAAATAGAACAAAAAAATTATTGTTTCTATTTGTCGTTTATGTCGCCGTGTTTTTTAGTCAAATTCATAGTTTGCTCATTTCATTTATGGGAGCAGGTGGCGAAGTATTAGCAAGCTTTTTAATTGGTTGGTATGCCTTGAACATTGCCAGATATAAAATAAATATTAAGGTGGTATTTTATCTTTTCTTATCCATGTTGCTTTGGGTTAATGTCACCTCATTTTCTTTGTCTTTGATATTTGATCAACAATCTCAAATTGACTACATCAAGGGTAAACAACAAGTAATGGGAGGAGGGGCTCTGACCAATGATTTGGTGAAATTGTTGGAGGCTACGGGGTTTTCAATAAATTTTTACAGTTGGGTGTTGTTACTGTTTTCAGTCGTCACATTGTATTTTTTAATACGCGTGGCTCAAACGCCTCATATTAGCAAAGTTAAATTATTCAACTATCTCAGAACTTTGGTTGCTATATTTAGGTATTATGCACGAGTCATGTGGCTAAAATTGACCCGAAAGTCATAAAAAAGTGACTAGGAATTATAATTTCCTAAGCCAGTAAATAAAAATGATGATCAAAACAAAGGTCATAGAAAACCATTGAACAGCATAACCTATGTGTTTTGATGGTGGCATAATAATGGGTTGCCAGTCACGTTTAAAGCCATGATCTTGAGTTTGATTCAACATCAATATTCTATCGCTAACGATACAATTAAGACGGCTACATAATGATTCATGTAAAAATTTAGAAACTTTAGTTCTGTCAAAATAGGTGATGATTTGTTGGGTTTTTTCGTTGTTTAGTTCAATTTCTCCTAGTTGAATACCGACTTGTGGTGAATGATTGAGTTTGCCTGCAATACTGATATCTTGTTGATTTTCTATAGAGTTAATGTTGATGGGCTGTTCTTTGAAGTTATCTTTGGCTACCCAGCCACGATTGACCATGATGTATAAATTCATCTCATCAAGCACAAAGGGTGTAAATACATGATAGCCTAATTGTTGGGCATTAACTTGATTATCCAATAACAGTTGGGGCGAATTTAAATAGTGCCCTCGTAAAACCACATTTGCATATTCGGGCAAGTTTTTTATTTGTGCAGTCTGTTCAACAAGTGTGATGCGGTCATCTGCGAGCAAAGTTAAAATTTGTTCTTTTTCTTCAGCTCTATTGAGTTGCCAAAAACCCAAATTTATCATTAAAACAACAAAAGCTAAAACAATTAAGCTGGGAATCAGAGGTGGTTTTTTCATTGGCTGTTATTTTAAAAATTTATTTGAAAAAGAATGTGGCAATAAATCATCCACACTAAATTTGGTTAATTTGTTATCATGATACACGACTATCTGGGTAGTTGAATCACTGAATTCCTTGATTTTTTGTCGGCATCCGCCACATGGTGTGACCAATTGTTCTCCTGTGCTAATCAACATGATTTTTTTAATTAATTGACCACCTGATAACACCATATTTGAAATGGCTGAACCCTCAGCACAAACACCCAGTGGATAAGCTGCATTTTCTACATTGCAACCGGCATGAATATTTTGCTTTTCATCAAGGATTGCAGCACCCACACAAAATTGAGAATAGGGTGCGTGGGCCATTTCCATGGCTTTTTTGGCTTGTGCAATAAGAGTTTTTTCTATTTCTGTTTTTGTTGTCATACAATAATATTAAGTTACGGTTGCAAACAATATCTAATTATCCTGTGGTTTTCAACTAAAAATTAACTTTTCATTGGCAATGTTTAGTCTAATCACTTAAAATACGCGCGCTTGTGGATGAGAGTCTGCAACAAATCTAATCGATGCGAACGTTCAACGCTTGATTGGTCATATTAACCTTGATGAGTTAATCATCACATTAGGAGAAAAGTCATGTTGACTGTAGAACAAACACAAGAAATTATCAATGATTATAAAACCAGCGAAAACGACACGGGTTCTGCCAATGTTCAAATCGCTTTATTAACTGCAAGAATCACATACCTTACTGAGCATTTCAAATCACATAAAAAGGATCTTCACTCAAGAAGAGGACTTTTGAAATTGGTTAATCAACGCCGTAAATTGCAAAAATATTTAAAAGGTAAAGATGCTGAGGGTTACCAAGCACTAATCAAACGCTTAGGATTGCGTAGATAATTTAACACAGAGAAAGGTACATAAAATATGTGCCTTTTTTTTTATAGGCGAAGAAAATAGTAATAAATAAGTATTACTTTAAATTAAATAAAAGGTGAAAATAGCAGTGGCTAAATATACAAAGAAATTTCAGTATGGTAATCATACTGTAGAATTGGAGACTGGTGAAATTGCACGTCAAGCAAGTTCAACAGTTATGGTAAGAATGGGTGATACGGTTGTCTTGGTTGCTGTAGTTGCCAAAAAGGAAGCAAAACCTGGTCAGAGTTTCTTCCCGTTAACAGTAAACTACCAAGAAAAAGCCTATGCGGCTGGTAAAATACCTGGTGGGTTCTTTAAACGCGAAGGAAGACCAACAGAAAAAGAAGTATTAATCTGTCGATTAATAGACAGACCAATTAGACCTTTATTTCCTAAAGGATTTAAAAATGAAATTCAAGTAGTTGCTACAGTTATTTCATACAGCGAAGACATCGATGCTGATATTCCAGCATTAATTGGTGCATCTGCTGCCATGAGTTTGTCAGGCGCTCCGTTTCATGGGCCAATTGCTGCAGCTAAAGTAGGATATAAAGATGGTGAATATATCTTAAATCCAACTAACGAACAACTAAAAGACTCTCAACTCGAATTGGTTGTAGCAGGAACTGAATCTGCGGTATTAATGGTTGAGTCTGAAGCCGATTTATTGTCAGAAGAAGTGATGTTAGGTGCAGTAAGCTTTGGTCATAAAGAACAGCAAGTTGTCATCAATGCAATCAATGAAATGGTTGAAGACATAGGTGTTGAGCAATGGAAATGGGAAGCACCAGCCTTGGATCAAGCTTTAGTTAATCAAGTAAAAGAAGCCATTGCCAGTCAACTGGTTGCTGCCTATAACACCCATGATAAAGCAGCACGTTATGATGCTTTGAATACCATGCGCACTAGTGCAATTGACGCTTTGGTAACAGATGATGAAAACTCTCCTTCGGTTGATGAAGTCAAAGACATTATTTCTCTAATTGAAAAAGCCCATGTGCGTAAGAAGGTTATCTCAGGAAAGCCAAGAATTGATGGCCGTGGATTAGCTGATGTGCGTGATATTACAGTGAGCACAGGCATACTACCAAGAACACATGGTTCTGCACTATTTACCCGTGGAGAAACTCAAGCTATTGTTGTCACAACTTTAGGAACAGGCCGTGATGCACAGCTGATTGATTCACTTGATGGTGAGGGCAAAGATAAATTTATGTTACATTATAATTTCCCTCATTATTGTGTGGGTGAAACGGGCTTTATGAGCGGTCCTAAACGCCGTGAAATTGGTCATGGTAAATTAGCTAAACGTGGTTTGATGGCCGTTATGCCCAGTGAAGATGATTTCCCATATGTCATTCGTGTGGTTTCTGAAATCACAGAGTCAAATGGTTCCAGTTCTATGGCTTCGGTTTGCGGTTCGTCATTATCTATGATGGATGCTGGTGTTCCTTTAAAAGCACCAGTTGCTGGTATTGCTATGGGTCTTATCAAAGAAGGTGATGATTACGCAATATTATCTGATATATTAGGTGATGAAGATCATCTGGGAGACATGGACTTTAAAGTAGCAGGAACTGCTGAGGGCATTACGGCCTTACAAATGGACATAAAAATTGAAGGCATAACTGAAGAAATCATGCAAAAAGCATTGTCACAAGCCAAAGGTGGACGTGACTATATCTTAGATGAAATGAATAAGGTTTTGAGTGAAACTCGTGCAGAAATGTCGGATTATGCTCCTAAACTTGTGACCATTACTGTACATCCTGACAAGATTCGCGATGTGATTGGTAAAGGTGGTGCAACCATTCGTGCACTGACTGAAGAAACCAATACAGTGATTGAAATCAATGATGATGGTGTCGTGACCATTGCTGCTGTTAATGGTGATGATGCCCGAAATGCTGTTAAACGCATTGAAGAAATTACCGCTGATGTTGAAGTGGGTGCAGTTTATGAAGGTAAAATTGTTAAGATTATGGACTTCGGCGCATTCGTTAACCTGTTGCCAGGAAAAGATGGAATGGTGCATATCTCTCAAATTTCACATGAACGTGTTGCCAATGTAACAGATGTTTTAACTGAAGGTGAGGTGGTTAAAGTTAAAGTACTAGAAATCGATAAGCAAAACCGAGTAAGATTGTCTATCAAAGCTTTACTTGACAAGCCTGAGAAGAAAGAAGATTAAAATTAAAGACTATAAAAAAGCCAAACGCAATGTTTGGCTTTTACATAGTCAGAGGCGAATGGCACTAAGTTAAGCCTTCTTAACACTTTTTTTACCTCTATGCGGAAGCTCTTTCATTTGACTTCTTGGCACGGTCATCAATTGACATGGTTTAGGCCTTCGTTTAACACATCTGGGCTCAT
>Ga0256845_1003142_pt1 | contig 11405 bp, 11 predicted proteins | sample RiftiametaG_FD_189101 | JGI IMG/M metagenome (GOLD analysis project Ga0256845, IMG submission 189101) | Tube worm associated microbial communities from hydrothermal vent at the East Pacific Rise, Pacific Ocean - Riftia | ecosystem: Host-associated > Annelida > Integument > Unclassified ... | reverse complement strand
CATTATCACATTATCGCATTATTGCATTAAATCACTGTATCATTAAATAACTTTCAACTTTCAATTACCTAAACATTAAGGAGTTAAGAAAATTAAGTTGTTAGAAAATTAAGTTTTTACCACAAAGAACACAAAGTTTCACTAATTTATTTTTATTACTACAAAGTGCCGGTCACTGAGCACTTCGATAAACTCAGCGACCACCTGCCGAAGTGACTTTTGCAAATTAGCACTGTCCTTCGTTGCAAGCTCGGCTTCGACAAGCTCAGCCTCCATAAGAACTTTCAACTCATTACTGCATTATCGCATTATCGCATTGTATCATTACATCATTGAACCATTGTATCATTACATCATTGTATCATTGAACCATTACATCATTGTATCATTGAACCATTACATCATTGAACTTTCAATTCATTAAATAATCGTTAATATTTTTCTTATTTCACTTTCCGATATTTGCCCCGGAGCTGTTTTACTGTTATTATCAATACTTACAAATGTAAACGGTGCTCCGAGTTTTACTGCGGCAATTCGTGTTATTTTACCTAAATCGCCCATTCCCAAAGCAAGAATATTGGTGTTATCGGCATAAAGCCCAAGCAGTGTTGCCACATCTTTTTGTATATTTACAAAAGTGGCTATTTTCACAAGTTCAGCTTTCATATTTACACAAACATCAATAATTTTTTTTAATTCATTGCTATCAGGTGTCTGTTTATAATTATGATACGATATTATTACCTTACAATTTTTCGATTTTGCGTAACTTACCAAAAAGTCTGCATATCTTTTATCCGACTCCACTTCAATATCTACCCAAGCTGCACCTGCATCAATTGCTGTTGTGAGTAGTTTTTTTCTTTCATTATCCGACAAACCTGTATCGGGACGACAAGTTGCTATAAGATTATTGTGACTTGCAAAAATTTTCGACACCTCATTAAGCGATAAACCTGCCTGTTCGATACGAATTTCAGCCATTTCGGCTTTTTGCAAAAGCGGTAATATTTTGTTTTTTCCTTTTTCGGCTATTGAAATACAAAGCATAGTTTTTAATTTAAAATTTTATTTTGTCAACTCAGTTTTTAGTTCTTCAATATTTATTTTTTCAACAACCACATTGCCAATACCTTTTAAAAATACAAAATTAATACTGTCACCGTCCTTTTTTTTATCATAAATCATTGCTTCCAATATTTCGGTCTGTTTTTCCGTTGCCGATACAGGCAGTTTCAGTGCTGTCAACAAATTTACTACTTTTTGATATTCATATTGCGTTATATAATTTCTGTTTAACGATAGTTTTGCCGCTGCCGCAATGCCTATACTAACAGCTTTTCCGTGTGAAATTTTAAGCACTTTTTCAACTGCGTGCCCGTATGTGTGTCCCAAATTCAGTTTACGCCTCTCTCCTTTCTCCTTTTCGTCAATATTCACTATATGAGATTTTATTTTTATTGAATTTAAAATCAATTTTTTAATAAAATCGTCATCAAGATTTAATGCTTTTTCTACATTTTTTTCAAGTTCGTCAAACATTTCGGCATCGCCAATAAGCGTATGCTTGACTATTTCGCCAAAACCTGATGCTAAATCATCGGCAGAGAGTGTTTTTAACATTGTATGGTCGCAAATTACAAATTCGGGTTGATTAAATACGCCTATCATATTTTTAAATCCACGAAAATTAACACCGTTTTTTCCGCCTACGCTTGCATCAACTTGCGAAAGTAAGGTTGTAGAAATAAATCCGAATTTTATCCCCCGCAAATAAATTGAAGCAACAAAACCTGCTATATCACAAACAATACCCCCGCCAACAGCAAGCAAAAAAGCGTTTCTATCGGCATTTAACTCTAAAAGTGTATCAATAATATATTCAACGGTTGACAGTGTTTTAATTTTTTCGGTTTGTCCGATTTCAATAACAGGATAGTCGGTTAAATACTTACCGTAAATGCTGTTAACTTTATCGTCGGTAAGTATAATAACCTGCCTGTACGGAATATATTTTTTAAAATTTTTAAAACTCTCTCCTATTGCTATTAAAGAGTCTGACTGAAAACCGTGTATTTTTAGTTTTTTCATTTATTTTAAATATTAGACTGTTAGATGCTAGATACTAAACTATTAGAAATCAAATTATTATAAATTAATCTATTATACTTTCAACTTTACAAACTTTAAGAACTTTCAACTACCTAAACATTAAGGAATTAAGAAAATTAAGTTGTTAGAAAATTAAGTTTTTACCACAAAGAACACAAAGTTTCACAAAGATTTTAAATGCTTTTACCGCTAAGACGCAAAGACGCAAAGGGTTTTTTGTCCACAAATTACACAAATTTTCACTAATTTATTTTTTATTACTTATTATCGCATTTTGGCATTAAATCATTGTATCATTACATCATTGTATCATTAAAAAACTTTCAACTTTCAATTACCTAAACATTAAGGAGTTAAGAAAATTAAGTTTTTACCACAAAGAACACAAAGTTTCACAAAGATTTTAAATGCTTTTACCGCTAAGACGCAAAGACGCTAAGTCGCAAAGGGTTTTTTGTCCACAAATTACACAAATTTTCACTAATTTATTTTTTATTACTTATTATCGCATTTTGGCATTAAATCATTGTATCATTACACCATTGAACCATTATATCATTAAATAATTGTATCATTTTCTTCGTTGCGTGCTCGGCTTCGACAAGCTCAGCCTCCGTGCTTATTTCTGCATCCTCCTGAGGCGGACAAGTTTTTGGCATTATCGCATTATTGCATTATTGCATTATCGCATTACATCATTGAACCATTGTATCATTGTATCATTGTATCATTAAATAACTTTCAACTAATTACATCATTCATTCATTATTTTTGTTTGTTTATTTATTGATTCTTGGTGAATAGCTTTAAAAATCTGAATAATAAACTCATCGCTAAGATTATGTTTTTGTGCCTTTTCAAGAATTTTAGTTAAAATCTGTTGCCAACGGTCGGGTTGGAAGATAGTAATATTATTTGTCTTTTTATACTCACCTATTTTTTCAACCACTTTCATTCTGTCATCAATTATTTGCAAAATATTACTGTCGTATTTGTCAATTTCGTGACGTAAATCTTCAAGGCTATTTGATAATAAAGAGTCGGAAGAACTTACAGTTCTTAAAATTAAACTGTCGAGCAGTTTCTTTAAAGCATCGGGAGTAATTTGCTGTTTGGCATCGCTCCACGCCTTGTCGGGATTAATATGCGATTCGATAATCAATCCGTCGTAGTTTAAGTCCATTGCTTTTTGCGATATTTCAAGCAATATGTCACGTCGTCCGCCTATATGACTAGGGTCGCAAATCATTGGAATATCAGGCATTCTGCGACGCAATTCAATGGGCAACTGCCATTGCGGAGTATTACGATAACGAGTTTTATCGAAAGTAGAAAATCCGCGATGAATAGCTCCTACTTTACTTATTCCTGCACCTTGAATACGCTCTATTGCTCCAATCCATAAATCAACATCGGGATTAACGGGATTTTTCACAAACACGGGAATATCAACACCTTTAAGAGCATCGGCTAGTTCTTGCATAGCAAATGGATTTGCCGATGTTCGTGCTCCAATCCAAATTATATCAACACCCATACGCAAGGCTTCATAAACATGCTTTACATTAGCAACTTCCGTTGATACTTTCATTCCTGTTTCTTGCTGCACAAGTTTAAGCCATTCTAAACCAATACTTCCCACTCCTTCAAAAGAGTTCGGGCGGGTTCGCGGTTTCCAGATGCCTGCTCTAAACAAATTTACTCCGTAATTTTTAAGTTGCTTTGCTGTTTCCAATACTTGTTCTTCCGACTCTGCACTACAAGGTCCGGCAATTACCAAAGGTCTTTCTGTTTCAGGTAAACCCCATCCTTTAAAAGGGTGTTCTAATATTGCATTCATATTTTTTCTTTGTGAAAAGTTAAAAAATTTATTTTAATAATACTCTTTTTATTTTATTTGATTCTTTTATTAATAAATAAACACTCTCATTTTTAATTTTTTATATAGATTATAATAATTTATTTTTATTTACTGCATAAAACACTAAGTTACACAAAGGCTTTATATATTATTTATCGCTAAGACGCTAAGACGCTAAGCCGCAAAATTTTTTTGTCCACAAATTACATTAATTAACACTAATTTATTTTTATTACTACAAAGTGCCGATCACTGAGCACTTTGATAAACTCAGTAACCACTTGTCGAAGTGACTTTTGCAAATTAGCACTATTCTTCGTTGTAAGTTCAGCTTCGACAGGCTCAGCCTCCATAGACTCTTAACTCTTTTCACCTCTGTAAATCCTCCCGAAATACTTCTCCGAAAAAATCGGAGTAAACAGGGATAAACTCTCAAGGGGACACTGTCTTCGATTTAGCATTGTTGCTTAATTTCATTATTGTATTAAATCATTACATCACTGTATCATTGTATCATTGTATCATTGTATCATTGTATCATTGTATCATTAAATAACTTTCAACTCATTATATTAACTGTAACTCTGTCTATTGCTGTTTTTAGCGTTTGTTGTGAACTACAAAGAGATATTCGCACATAGCGATTACCGTTGCTTCCAAAGATTCCACCCGGCGTAACAAATACTTTTGATTCATATAAAACTTTATCAGAAAATTCAAAAGAGTCGGAATAACTATCGGAGATACGTGCCCACACAAACATTCCCGTTTGATTTTTATCGTATCGTGCATTTAAAATATCAAACAATTGCCAAACTGTTTCGCGGCGTTTTTTATATTCACTGTTAATTGAATTATACCAATCCCAAGAACTCTCTAATGCTTTGGCGGCAGCAAGTTGCACCGGCTTATACATTCCCGAATCCATATTGCTTTTTATTTTCAGGATATACGAAATATATTTGGCATTTCCTGCAACCATTCCCACTCTGAAACCCGCCATATTGTGCGATTTACTCAAAGAATTTAACTCAATGACAATATCTTTTGCTCCTTCAACCGCAAGGATGCTCAACGGACTGTCATTCAATATAAAGCTGTAAGGATTGTCATTACAAATAAGAATATTGTGTTTTTTACCGAAAGCAATCAATTTTTTGTAAATATTTGCGGAAGCGTATTGCCCCGTAGGCATATTGGGATAATTTACCCACATAATTTTAACGTCGGTTAAATTTTCTTTCTCCAAAGCATCAAAATCGGGATACCAACTGTTTTCGGGTAATAAATCGTAATTAATAATTTCAGCCCCGACAATTTTTGAAACAGCACTATAAGTAGGATATCCGGGGTTTGGCACAAGCACTTTGTCGCCTTTGTTTAAAAAAGCCATTGAAATGTGCATAATTCCCTCTTTTGAACCCATAAGCGGTAGAATTTCGGTATCGAAATTCAATTGCACATTGTAAAAACGTTTATACCATTCGGCGAAAGCCTTACGCAATTCGGGAATACCTTTATAACTTTGATAACCGTGGTTATCAAGGGTATTAACGGCATCAACAAGTGTTTTGAGTGTTTCGCTTGACGGCGACATATCGGGGTTTCCAATTCCCAAATTTAGAATATTATCGCCGTTACGATTCATTTGCTCTATCTCTTTCAGCTTACGCGAAAAATAGTATTCTTGAACTAGGTTTATTCTATCTGCCGATTTTATCATTTTTCCCTATTGGTTATGAATATTTTCCAATGATTTAATTCCGTATTTGTATTCTCCTAGAATTTGCAAATCGACAATTAACGGTTGAATTGCCGAAAGAGCTTGTTGATAGCGTTTATAATTATCGAAAGTAACATCAACATAAAAAAAGTATTGAAACTCTTTACCCACAATGGGCATCGATTGTATTTTGGTTAAGTTAAGATTGTAAAAAGCCAATACACTCAATACTTGCGAGAGGCTGCCTGTTTGGTGCGGCAAACTAAAACAGAGAGATGATTTTGTGATATTTGCAGGGGTTTCGTCGTTACAATCCTTATGAGTTAAGATTAAAAAACGGGTATAGTTTCGTTTGTTGGTTTCAATACTTTCGGCAAGAATTTCGAGACCAAACAGTTCAGCGGCAAGCGAACTTGCAATTGCACCTTTATTTACAAGTTTTTTTTCGCTTATTTTTCGTGCACTAAGAGCCGTATCGGCAGATTCCACAAGTTTAATATCGGGATATTGTTTAAAAAACTTTCTACTTTGAGCGATAGCCATATAGTGAGAATGCACTTCGGTAAGGTCTTTGATTTTTTGTCCGGGTAAAGCAAGCAAATTTTGTTTTACACGCAAATACTCCTCGCCTATAATTTTCACGGGCGACTCTTTTATTAAAACATAGTTAGGGATTAAACTTCCGGCTACGGTATTTTCAATAGCCATAATACCAAAATCTATCTCTTTGTGAGTTAATAAATCGGTAATATTTTCAAATGTTTCACACGATTTTACTTCAACTTGTGAAGTTTTAAAAAACCTGCGTGCTGCTATTTCGTGAAAGGCTCCTTGCCCGCCTTGAATGGCTACTATTTTTGTTTCTACGGCAGTTAAATTATTGTTTTCCATAATATAAAGCAATAAAAAAACCCCGCTTTATTTAAGCGGGGTTTTTGTTTATTATTAAATAACATTAGTTACATATATAAGAACCCCGCTTTATTTCTCCAAAAATAAAAAAAGAAAAAGTTAAAAAAAGAAATATGGTTAGCGAAGTTTGTCATTGTTATAAAATGTAAATTTTTATTCGTATAAAATTATATTTTTAAATATTCATAATTAATTTGATTACAAATATGAATGATATTTTTTAATCGACAAACATTTTTTTTTATTTTTTTTATTTATAAAAGTATAACTGTTTAAAAATTAAGAATATCACATATTTTAACCTAAATTAGAACTTCGAAAATACAAGTCAATCTTTGCTAATTTAAGAAATTTTAAGATTCAATTTGAATATATTTTTTCAATAACATTATAAGTTTTTCTTTTTTAATGGGTTTAGCAATAAAATCGCTGCATCCGGCAAGAAAAGCCTTTTCTTTATCTACATCCATGGCAAAAGCCGTTTGTGCTATTATTGTCAGATTCGGTCGAAATTCTCTTATTCTGCGAGTAGCTTCAAGTCCGTCAATTTCAGGTAGTTTAACATCCATAAGCACCAAATCAATATCGGCATATTTTTTACAAATATCAACAGCTTCGATACCTGTTTTTGCATGAAATAAATTAAGATTCAGTTTCGACAAAAGTTCATCAAGATACAAGTAATTAATTTCATCGTCTTCAACAATAAGCACTTTAAATTCTTTTGAAACTTTTTTCATTTTACTTATAATACCCGATGTATTTGCTGTTTCATACGGCAATGTAAAATAAAAAGTTGTTCCTGCATTTTCTTGCGATTCAAACCAAATTTCTCCTCCAAGTAACTCTACAAGGCGTTTTGTAATTGCCAACCCCAAACCTGTTCCTCTTATAACTTTATTGTGTTTATTATTTGCTCTTCTAAATCTGTCAAATATTACATCGTGTAATTTTTCATCTATTCCGCATCCTGTATCTTTAACATAAAATTTAAGTTTATTTTTATTATAATTATATCCGAAAGAAATTTCCCCCGAACTTGTAAATTTAAAAGCATTGCTCAATAAATTATTAAAAATTTGCATTAAACGATGCCTATCGGTAATAATAACAGATTTATCATCGGGTAAATCTTTATAAGGAAACAGAAAAAGATTACTCTCTTGTGCTGTTTGACTAAAAATACTGAATAGTTCAGTTATAATATCATTTATTTGCACAATAGATTTTTTAATTTCAAGCTGTCCTGCTTCAATTTTTGAAAAATCAAGAATATCGTCGATAATATTTAACAGTTGTTTTCCACTGTCGATAACTATTCTAGCATAACTATTTTTTTTATCATCAGATATATCTTCGCCCACAAGCAATTCCGAAAAACCTATTATACCATTCATCGGTGTTCGTATTTCATGGCTCATATTTGCAAGAAATTCCGATTTCAATCTGTCACTCTCTTCAGCTTTTTCCTTTGCTTTAACAAGTTCTTCTTGATATTTTTTTCGTTCAATAACTTTCCAAACGTTATCCATTAACAGTGTCATTTGTTTAACATCGGTTGATGTATATTTTTTTGAATAATTAAGCACCGTTAACCACAATGTTTCTTGTTTATTTATAATTACGGGAACAAATATTAAATTATTTACTTTTCGATATTTATTAAATATGTCATTCAACTGTTTTTTATTTTTAACAGAATCGAGATTATTATAAAAAATAGCCTTATCATTATCAACTATTGAGTTAAAAATCTCACTCTCTCTGTTGTTTGTTATATTTATAATATCAAGAATATCCGATTTTTTTAATGCATTTTGAGAATATGATATTACTTTATTCTTTTTTGTGTTTTTATTATGAATAAAAATAATTCCCATTATTGCTGATGATAATCTAATAGCCTCTTTTAATGCTATATCATACAACTTATCAGAAGTTACATCGGTAAGATGTATCATTCTAAATAAACTCTCCAATCGTTCATTCTGAGCCTTTAACTCTAATTCTATTTTCTTTTTATCGGTAATATCTTGCACAATACCAAATCTTCTGACTAAATTTCCTTTATTATCAAATTTCAAAAAAGCACGTGAATAAACATATTTAAGCTTAGATTTTGGAGACACAACTCTATATTCCCACTCAAATGAGCTTGATTTTTTTTGAATATTTTCCTGAACAATCGATACAAAAAAATCTCTATCGTCGGGGTGAATTGCAGATAACAACTTTTCGGCTGAGACAGGTTCGTCAGAAACTTCATCAAAAAATATTTCGAAACTTTCGGAAGAACCAATAAATGTATTATCATTTAAATCTGCTTCATACCAACCTATTTTCCCGAGTTTTTGAATTTCAAGTAAACGAGATTCTGTAGTTTCAGCTCTAATTTTTTCCAACACAAGTTGATCTTGTATTTTTTGTTTTTCAACTACAAACAACGATCGTGTAATAAACAAATTAAGTAGTTTAAGTTGTTCTTTAGTTAATTTATTTTTTGATGCTATACAATAAGAAGCACTAATTGCACCTTTTAATTTTGCAGGTATAAATACACACGATTTTATCTCACTATTATTAACTGAATTATTTATTTCTTGCTGAGACAATACCTTTATCTCTTCTGTATTTAATACTGCATTAAGAGTTTCAACTAATTTATTAACGTTGTCACTTGTTTTTAAATCTTTTGCCGCTTTTATAAATTTATATTCTTCGGAAATTGAATCATAAAAATAACATAAACTCCAATATCCGTCAACCAACTCAATGCACTTATTATTAACTATTTCAAAAAGTTCTACATACGATAAAACTTTTTCGCGTGTTAAATTTATAATGTCTTCAAGTATTAAATCAATAGCATTCTCCATTTTGTTATTTTGAGATATATTCTTTAAATATAAAAATAATTTATAATTGATAAACAAAATATTCAGTTAAATGCTATTTTAACATTAACATATTATTTTTTACCTTTATTAATATTTATTTTAAAAATAACGCCTCTTAAAAAATATTCATGATGAAAAAGAAATACAATTTATTAGTTCTTGGTTTAATATTATTAGTTTCAAATACAGTTTTCAGCCAAGTTGAGAAATTTCAAGCTGCTTATATATACAATTTTTATCGTATGTAGAGTGGCCTTCAGATTACAGAACAGGAGATTTTAAAATTGGTGTATTGGGCAACAATCCTATTATTGGAGAACTTTATAAAATAACAAAAAATAAAAAAATGTATTCTCAACCAATAAAAGTTGCTCCTTTTGCTACATTAAACGATATTAAAGATTGTCATATTTTATTTATACCTCCGGCTCAGAGTGCAAATATTGAAAAAGCTATTAATAAATTAGGTAATAAAAGTATTTTAATTATTACGGCAACTCAAACCGGCATATCAAAAGGTGCCGCAATAAATTTTATTATAATAAATTAAATTTTGAAGTTAAACCAAGTAATGGCATGAGCCTTGCCGAAAATGCAGCTAATCAATTATCAAATTTAATTCCTGAAATTATTAAAACAGCTGAACTTGTTCAAGAAATTGCCGCAGCAAGTATAGAGCAAGATTCCGGTGCAAACCAAATTAACGATGTTATTCAACAATTAAATAATATATCACAACAAAATGCTTCAGCTGCTACTGAACTATCATCAAGTTCTGATGAATTACAAAATCAAAGTAATGAACTGATTAATGCCATATCTTTCTTTAAGATATAAATGAAATTTGTCTATAATCAACAGTTTATTAAATCCTTAGTTGCAAACTTATTGATTTATAAGTAGTTAGGCGATTGTTTTTATTGTTTCTTATTCAATAAAACTTCATCTATTGCTTGTTTTAATGTCTCTTTAGGCAAAGCTCCTTGTGCTACTCTAGGCTGTCCCGACACCGGAACAAATAGTAGTGTGGGAATACTTTGTATTCCGAAAGCTCCAGCAAGTTCAGGTTCTTTTTCGGTATTTACTTTGTAAACAATTATTTTGCCGTCATATTCATTTGCTAATTGTTCTAATATAGGAGCAATTCGTTTACAAGGCATACACCAGTCGGCATAAAAATCAACAATACACGGTGTATTCCCTTCATATTTCCACTCTTTGTTTTTATCGTAATTAAATACTTTTTCTTTAAATTCTTGTGTGGTAAGATGAACTACATATTTACTGTCGTTTACTGCTGCTGCAGTTTTACCTTGCCCCGCTTTACCGTTATTGGCAGCCAATGCTGTTACTGTGACAAAAACCAATACTACTGCTGTAATTAAAATATTTCTCTTCATTTATTATGATTTTTTTAATTTTTATTTAACAATGCTGCTTAAAAATATTCATAAAATACATTCTAAGTATAAAAACGTTAGAAATTGTAAAATGTTTTATTTAACCTAAAAAATGAATTATTTTTTATCACAAACAACACAAAGTTACACAAAGAATTTAAATGTTTTTACCGCAAAGTCGTAGAAACACAAAGTTTTTTTATTCACAGATTTATAAGATTTATTTATTTATTTCGCTTTGCTCAATTTATTTTAAACCATAAAAAGTTAACCACAAATTATACTGATTGCCACAAATCTACAAATAAAGATTATAAACTAATTTGTTTAAATAGCTTTTTTACTTTCAACTTTATAAACTTTCAACTTTCAACTACCTAAACATTAAGGAGTTAAGGAAATTAAGTTGTTAGAAAATTAAGTTTTTACCACAAAGAACACAAAGTTTCACAAAGATTTTAAATGTTTTCACCGCTAAGACGCTAAGTCGCAAAGGG
>Ga0256845_1003141_pt1 | contig 11411 bp, 10 predicted proteins | sample RiftiametaG_FD_189101 | JGI IMG/M metagenome (GOLD analysis project Ga0256845, IMG submission 189101) | Tube worm associated microbial communities from hydrothermal vent at the East Pacific Rise, Pacific Ocean - Riftia | ecosystem: Host-associated > Annelida > Integument > Unclassified ... | reverse complement strand
CGAGGACATTTTAATTTGATTACCGTTAGTTAATTTCAAACTAAACTGGTTTGTTACATCTTTACCTTCAATATTTAATATCGTTATATCTTGACTTGTAAAATCCAAATCACTTTTTAAAGACAATACTGTAACAAAAGGATTAGGGTATATATTTATTTTATTACTTAAATCAATATCTTCTATATCTATTAACTCCGCAATCTCTCTATAATAAACACCTCCGCTATATAAATCTTTAGTTTGGTATCTTACTAAAACTTTTCCATCCTTAACAATTTCCAACTCATGGTAAACTTCGTTTACCATACTATTAATTTCTTTCTCCCCTTTATATTCATACATCGTACAATTTAAATACACTGTTCCAAAAACTTCAAGTTTAATATTTTCGGATATAATGGATTGTTGTAAATTAAACTCCGTATCAAATAATTGATGGCTAAGGATATTTTTTTCGGTATTGCTTTTAACTACTTTTAATGTGTTTTTACCAATTTTAACTGATGGGTAAGTTTGATTTAAAATTTCCCATTTAGATAATATTGTTTCTTCGCATGTTTTTTCATTACTTTGCGCAAGGCAATTAAAGCCATTTAAAACTATGAGAAAGAAAGAAAGAAAGAAAGAAAGAAAGAAAGAAAGAAAGAAAGAAAGACTGTTTAAATGTTTTCATAAGTAAGCTAAATTTAAGTTTCAAATTTAGTGTTTTATTTTTTATGCTATTGTCTGTTCAAACAAATATTTTTGCACAATTAGTGCTTGATCCTATAAAAGAGACACTGCACCCTTTACCGGTACCTCCTTGTCAAAACTCTGGTTTCGAATCTGGAAACTTTAGTAATTGGGAAACTTTTACTGGTTTTCTACCTGTAAGTGGAGGTGTTGATTTATCAACCCTTACTCAAAATTATAATACAAGCTTACATACAATTGTAAATTCTAGTGTAAATGATCCAATTGGTGGGTTTCCTCGACTTAATTGTGGAAATAAAGCAGCTAAAATTGGAAACATACAAGGAGGTACTGATGTTTCAATGATAAAATACACCTTTATAGTAACACCTAGTAATGTTAATTTTTCATTCCGTTATGCAATGGTGCTTCAAGACCCTAATCATCAAGCTAATGAACAGCCATTTTTTCAATACTTATTATTAACAGGTGATCGTTCTTTCTATACTAATGCTAGTCAAATAATTGCTTCCAAAAAATTTGTGTCTGCATCTTCCGACCCTTTTTTTACTCCTTTAAATAATGGTCTTGTGTACAAAGATTGGAGTACAGAATGTATCAATTTATCAGCTTATATGGGGCAAGAAGTTTCTGCTTTATTTTTAACTGCCGATTGCTCATTAGGTGCACATGGTTCTTATGCATATGTAGATTGCTTATGCGAAAATAACGATGCTATTGCCAACATGACTATAGATCAAGAATTTTGTAAAGATGACCCCATATTAATGGACGGAACAGCATCTATAAATGAAGATAGTTATTTTATAGGAATAACAAAAGTTCCTTACACCCCTGGTGAAGGAGTTAATGGTTGGTTTACGGCACAGCAAGCAGGTGTAATTGATATAAATGCTCTTGCCAATCAATGGGGTTATTATTTTCAATGTGGTAAAACATACAATATAAAGTTGGCTGTTAAAAACAATTGTACCAATTGGAACGAGGTTTCTAAAACAATACTGATAAGGTGTGTTGAAGGAATTGACCCTATCAAAGATTTTTATGGTTGCTGTGATGATATTTCAGCAATTGTTATAGGTAACCCTAACAACAATCCTGAAAACACTTACAATTGGACATCTAACCCAAGTATATATACAGCTGGACACACAAATGACATTAGTTTTACAACTACACCATATCAATCAACAGAATTTTTTGTGACCGTAACAGATGCTTATGGATGTACACAAGAGAATAGTTTTTTATACACTCTAAAAGAAGATTTTGATATCTTAGTAAAAGTAGATAAAATTGGTTGTTGTAGTTACAATATCACACCCCAAGTAACATTTATTGAATGTGCAGAAACAGGAAATGAAGACCCTATGTGGGAAAACATAAAGCAGAACCAACTTACTTATATATGGAGCAATGGAGCCACTACACGAACAATTAATGTTAGTCCAAGTCAAAATACAACTTACACCTTAACCGTTAAAAATGGTTGTTATTCGCACACTGTAAATGTCTTTGTACCAAGAGCTCCAAATGGTCCTTTTCCTACTTTAATAGCTGCAAATTCTTTTATAGTTACATCATCTAACCCATTAACTAATAAACTAATAATTAGAGAATTTGGACCAAATGCCCCCGCAGATGGTCAACCTGCTTATAATGCTACTAGTTATATTTTAAATATATATGATCGATGGGGTGGTGTTTTCCGAACTTTAACAGGAAATAATTGCACCATACTACAAGGTGAAATTTCATGGGATGGTAGAGATAATAATGGGAATATTGTACCTATTGATGTTTATCATTACACTTTGCAATTAAAAAATGATTGTAACAACTCTGGTTGGGTAAATATGTGCGATTTTGTCGGACAGCAATCTTTTGAGTTATGCACAAAAAAATGTTGGAATTGGTGGCCTCCTGGTTATAAATGTTGTGAATATGCTCCTTGCCCTTATTCTGTTTCTGTAATACAATAACTAATGCTTATTATTTTAAAAACAATTATTCCATTACTTTTACTACTGTCAATAAATTCAGGTTTTGCCCAAAAAACTAATTATGCCATTGGAGCTAATATAAATGGTTCATACAATAAAATATATGGAGGGATTCAATTTACAGTTTTAAAAGAGGATAAACAGTACACAACTCGACCATCTTGGATTATTCAAATGAATTATGGTATATACGGCATAAAGCACATAAAACAGAATGAACCAGATACAACTGGAGGAGGTCTATTTTTTTCGAATGCTGAAACTATGCCATATGACATTCCTCCCAACAGTCCTACAACATTTGGTTATTACACCAAAGAACATTATATTAAAAATGTAGGTTGGAATATTTCTATATCAAAAGAATTTAAAATAAATAAATTCTTTTTTTTTGGACTTGGTTTTGGTACTACTATAATTAAAGATAAAGGTTATTTAATTTGGGTAAACCCCTTTATTAATGATATTATTAAGTCTAATATAAGTATAGATGTCAGTACAGTATATTTTCTTAGTAATATTGGTTATCATTATGATATTAACAAAAAATGGTTTGTTTTAATTTATTTGAATCTTTATTTTCATACACCAATAAATGAGCGTAGTAAAGATGATAAACAATATGACACCTCTGACCCAACACTTCCTACATTAGGAACAGAACAAGACCTATCCATATCCATCAACTACAAATTCTAAAACACAATAACTATGAAAAAATTAATCTTAGCAGCAATCGTAATTCTATTTACGAGCAGTTTATCAGCTCAATTTGAAACCAACCTAAAACTAGGTTCATCAGTTAATACAAGTGGTTATAGCTTTGGAGGAAAAGCAGGATTTTATTTGCAAGGAGGTTTTGGGTATCGCTTTTTATCAGCCAAAAGAGTTTCTATTATCTCATCCCTATTTATAGATAAATCAGCTTACACGATGGATGATTTAACTTTTGGAGGGTTGTTATGTACTAATTGCTCAACTCCTTTTGAAACCAGCTCTTTATCGTATCAGCTTTATGCTATTGGAATTAATGTAGGTTCAGAAATTATAATACTAAACCCAAACAAAAAAACTAATTTTTACATCACACCCAATTTAGGTTACCGCAGAGTATTTAGCGTAACACAAGAATCTTCTAACCCTAATTTAGAAGTTTCAAAACATCCAGACATTAATCAAGGGTTTATTATTGATTGGGGAATTGAATTAGGTGTAAAACTTCAAAAATTCAAATTTGGAGTTTCATTAAGAGATGTTCTTAACAAAAACAATGAAGGCACGTCTTCTTTTTTGCTTACCAATGCATTTACCTTTTCCGCAAGTTATTTGTTTGGAGGAAAAAAATCTAAAAAAGAGACAGAATAGGAGAAATATCAGGTTAATAGCTACTTTTGTGAAAACTAAAATTTAATATGCTAAAAAGTTATTTTAACAAACAAGGAATTGAAGCTGGTTGCGATGAAGCAGGAAGAGGTTGTTTGGCTGGCCCTGTTTATGCTGCAGCAGTTATATTACCTAAAGATTATAAAAACAGCATATTAAACGACTCTAAACAAATATCAGAGAAAAAAAGAGAAATTTTAAGAATAGAAATTGAAAAGGAAGCCATTGCGTTTGGTGTTGGCATTGTTGACAATATTGAGATTGATGAAATAAACATCTTAAACGCTTCTTTTTTAGCCATGCACCGAGCTGTAGATAAATTACAAACGGTTCCTGAAATCTTATTGATAGATGGAAACAGGTTTAAACCCTACCCTAACATTCCTCATGAATGTATAATAAAAGGAGATGCTAAATTTTTAAGCATTGCTGCAGCTTCCATTTTAGCAAAAACATATCGTGATGATTTTTTAATGAAGATGCACGAAGAATTTCCTTTTTATGATTGGCATAAAAATAAAGCTTATCCTACAAAAGTGCACCGAGAAGGTATTAGAAAACATGGTACAACAAAATACCATCGCATGACTTTTAAATTGTTACCCGATCAGTTATAGTTGAGATTGTAGTTTTACATTACAGAATTAAATAAGTCTTAACTAGTTATTTATCAGCAAGGCTTTGCTCCTCTGTAGTTTGTTGATAGTGTTGGTAACGCTCCATAATTTCATTTACGTAATCGTAAACAATATAACCTTTGCAATAACCGTGTTTTACCACTTCATCTTTGTAATATTTGGGTTCAGACTTATGTAGTAAAAAGTACCCTACATCTTTCCAAAGCTTAGGATTTTTATTGTATTTAATGGCTAAATTTTTAGCATCAATAACATGTCCTGGACCAACATTATATGAAGCCAATACAAATTTGGTTCTTTCTAAACTATCTTCAATATGATCTAACCAAATGTAGTCGAGTTTTTTAAGGTACTTTACCCCTGCAGCAACATTTGCTTCGGGTACAGAATTAGAATCTACCCCAAAATTAGCTCCTGTTTGCGGCATAAATTGCATCAAACCAAAAGAACCTCCCCAACCTCTTGCTTTATTATTAAAGTGAGATTCTTGATATACCATGGATGCCAACAACTCCCAATCCCAATTAATTGTAGGTGCATATTTTTTAAATAAAGAATCATAAGGAGATATTTGTCCACTTGTTAAGGTATAATACTCGTGATTAATTCGCTTATTATAAGACTGTTGACTAGAAAAATATTTCCGATATAAAATTTTAAAAGAGCGTGTTTTTTGATATTCAGCCAACCAATTATTAATAGAAGCGGTTAAACTATCTGCATTATTTCGTGTTCCCCAAGCAATACGTTGGTTTAAACTTATGGGCATCTTGATATCAATATTCGGATAACGCCACTGACTTACTTTTGCAATATTCTTATCGGCAATGGTATAATCAATTTTTCCGTTAGCAACATAACCAATAAGTTGTTCCATAGAGATATCCCCTTCTACAGTTTTTACTTTAATTTTCCCTCCTACTTCATTAGACAGACTTTTTAAACGAGAATAAAATGAAGAGCCTTTTCTTACCACAACTGTTTCTCCAATTAAATCATAAGACTCTTGCAGCAACGAATCTTTAATGTTTTTTTTACTCAAACGTTTCCAATTTTCAGGCTTACGCTGAATTAAAACTTGCTGAGTAACCATAACAGGTCTTGTAAAATCAACTTTTTGTAAACGCTCTTGTGTTACCGTAAAATTTGCAGCAGCAACATCTCCCACCCCACTATTCAAGTCTACAAAAACGCTATCCATATTTTTAATAGGGATAACCTCTAGTTCTACCCCAATATGCGCTGAATATTTTTTAAGCAATTCATACTCAAAACCCATCGGATTACCTTTGTATAAAAAATAACTGGTAGCACTATAATTAATTAACGCCTTTAAAGTTCCTGCACTTTTAATGCTATCCAACCCTCTATTAATTGGATGAATTTTATGAGCATCTTCTTGTATATTAACAGTATTACATCCTATCCAAAAAATGGAAAAAAGAGAAATAATTATGCCTATTAAAAATTTGTTCATATTAAAGTAACTGGGATTTTTTAGCAACTATTATTTGTGTTTAATTTAGCTGCGTATAAACTTACGTAAAAAAATAAATTAAGTTCCTTTTGAGATTTAAGTTAAACTCCATTCTTATCGTATTTATTGCTTTATTTATTTTTAGCAATACTAAAGCTGGCAATATCGGAAATGGTTTTGAAGCATTAGAGATTCACGACTATTTTAAAGCAAAAAAAATATTTTATAAAAGTTTAAAAAAGAACAAACCTGCAGCGGCTTACGGTTTAAGCATAATTTATGTTAGAAATAACAACCCTTTTTATAATTTAGATTCAGCAATCTATTATATTAAAATTGCTCAGCAATCGTTTATTATCACTACAGAAAAACAACGTTTAAAACTATCCGAATTAAACATTGACTCTTTATCTATTCATACTCAAAAAGATTTAATTGATAAAAAATGTTTTGTTATTGCTCAACATTTAAATACAATTAAAGCATATAATCACTTTATTAATCAAAATGACAGTTCTGCCATACAGTATAATAAAGCGATAACCGAAAGAAATAGTCTAGCCTATCAAATAGCCAAAGAAAAAAACACTTCTAACGCTGTTCAACAATTTATTGATACTTACCCTAACGCAACACAAATCACTTTGGCTCATTCATTAATAAACCAACTGCTTTTTAATGAATACACCAGCTACAATACCATTGCTAATAATTTAAAATTTATAAAAGATTACCCCAACAGCCCTTATATTACAAGTGCCGAAAAAAATATTTATGAATTGTCTACAACAAATAAAACTGAACATGAATATTATAATTTTTTAAATAAGTTTCCTTCAAACCCTGATGTTGCAACAGCATGGAGAAATATCTACAACATTTCTACTCAAATACATACTTCAGAAAACATTAAAATTTTCTTAACAAAATATCCCAACTACCCTTTTAAAAATGAACTTGAAAAAGATTACTTATTAGCCAATACACCTTTTTACCCCATAGTAAAAGATAATAAGTGGGGTTTTGTAAACGACTCCCTAAAAACTGTTATTCCATTAATTTATAATTGGGTTGGAGAATTTTCTGAAGGCGTAGCTCCTTGTATAAAAAATGAGAAAATGGGCTACATCAATAAAAATAATGAAACAGAAATTGCTTTTAACTATGATGAAGCTGAAGCATTTAACAAAGGTTTGGCTATTGTATCTAAAAATGATAAGTATGGGATTATTAACCGCACAGGTGAAGAAATAATATCCCTAATTTATGATGATATTGGAGAAACTTCTTTTGAGTTTATTGCTGTAGAAATGAATGGTAAATATGGTTTTATTGATAAATTAGGAAACCTTAAAGTAGGTTTAGAGTTTGAAGCTGTTGGAGATTTTACAAATGGGATTGCCTATATAAAAAGCAATAATTTATATGGGATTATTGATACTAACCTCTTTTATGTGATTAAACCAAAATTTGAATGGTTAGATAATTTTAATGATGATTTTATTCGCATCAAAGAAAACAACAAATACGGAGTAATTAACAAAAAAGGGGATTATATAGTCTCTCCTATTTATGATCAACTTTCAGAAATTGAAAATGGATTAGCAATTGCTGTTAAAGAGAATAGCTATGGTTACATTGATAATAAAGGTGAAATAATTATTCCGTTAACGATTGAACTACAGGTAGGAGCAATAAATTGGGCTCTTTTTAATGATAAACATTTAGCACGAATAATTACCAAAGGAAAATTTGGGTTAATTGATACTACAGGCAAAAAATTTGTTCCTGCTTTATTTGATGATATTGGAGGTATTTCTGACCAATTAATTGCCATTAAAAGAAACGGTAAATGGGGGTATTGTGATTATGAAACGATGCTAAAAATTAATTACAATTTTGAAGAAGCTAGAACATTTAAAAATAATGTTGCTGTTGTTAAATCAAAAGATTTATTTGGCGTAATTAATACAAAGGGCTCTTTTATCATAAAACCTAAATACCAAGCTATAGAATGGGTAGATTACAATTGTTTGCTTGTTAAATTAAACGATAAATGGGGAATAATAAATATAAAAGAGGAAATTAAAATCCCTTTGCTTTATGATAAAATCAAGTTTACCTCAAATAACAACTTGATTCAGCTCTTTACGAATGATGCTTTTATTTATCAAAAAAATAATTTAAAATCTCAACAATGATTGAAGATTTTGCTACAAGCCTCCAAAAACAATTAAAAGATAAACTGCCTGGTAAAACAGCTCACCAAGAAGTTGCTCCTTACCGCAACGTTAATTTTAATAGTGCAGCTATTGAAGCAGCGAAAAAAAGTGCTGTTTTAATTTTATTTTACCCAAAAGGTAATAAAATCTTTACTGTTTTAATGCAACGAACTGTTTATGACGGGAAACATAGCGGACAAATTTCTTTTCCTGGTGGAAAAGTAGAACCTTTAGATACTAGCATTTTTGATACAGCTTTACGCGAAGCGAATGAAGAATTAGGAATAGAAAAAGATGCTGTAACAGTGCTCGGAAAGCTTTCTGATGTTTTTATTCCTGTAAGCAACTTTCATGTTGTCCCTGTTATAGGTTATGCTTTAAAAGCTCCTATTTTCGTATTGGAGAAACGAGAAGTTGAAACAATTATAGAACTAGATATTGATGAGCTCAAAAACTCAATACTTGTAAACAAGAAAATAAAGATGAGTAACAATACACTTATTAAAGTGCCATCTTTTGAATTTAGCGAAAAAATTATTTGGGGAGCAACTGCCTTAATGTTAAACGAACTAAGACATATCTTAAAAGCCTAGTTGTTTGAAATCATTTTTAAATTAAAAGGGATTTTTATCATATTGCTAAAATCCTCTCCAATCTCTAAAATTTCTTCATCATCCTCTTCATAATACCAATCAATCTCAACCTTATTACCTTTTGAGGTAAGGCCTTCCAATTGTTTCATAATTTGTAAAATACATTTTGATGAGCTTGTATTAAAATATTCTAATTGAAAATCAACTTTAGTTACAGAATTTGGCATTTTATTGTATTCTTCAAGATTATCCATTAATGGAGCATAAAACTCCAAAGAATTTTCTGGAATACTTCTACCTTTAATAAGTAGCGTACCTTCTTCCGATTTAAATTCAATCGAAGGTGTTTCTTCTGTTTCTATAATATTCATATCAATCATATATTAAAGCAAAGATATGTTAAGTATTTAAGCTAAAAATATAAATTAGACTAATAGCACTAATAAATAGATGAAATATAAAAAAAAGAGCCTCTAAAATTAGAAGCTCTTTTTTGTACCCGAGGCCGGGATCGAACCGGCACTCCAATGGAACACGAGTTTGAGTCGTTTTCTTTATAGTTTTTAAAAAGCCAAGAAATGCTACAATACTCCAGAATCCTTATTTATAGTAATATTATTGGTACATTTGAAAACTTATTAATATCATTAAAGTTTTCAAAGTATGTTACCCAATATGTTACCCCTTAATTTAATTTGAAATGGCAACAGTAAAACCAATATTACACCCTAAGAAAAATAATGAGGGTAAAAAAACATACAGATTAGCAATTAGAACTACTATTAATGGGGAACGTAGCTACCTACATTTAGGACACAACCTACTTCTAAAAGATTGGGATGATACTATCAGTAAAGTAAAGCGTTCTCATTCAAAATACAATCAATTAAATAGATTAATCAGAAAAAGAGTAGATGAAATAGAAGATATAATTTTCGATTCAGATTCTCTAAAAAAGAATCTAAGTGCAAAACAAGTTACAAACCTTGTGAAATTCAAAAAAAATGGAAAATCATTTTTTGATTTAGCAGATGAATATATTAAAGAAAAAAAAGGCGACCACAACAGAGCCATATCTGACAAGAGTATGATTAATAATATTAAAGAGTTTGTAAGTAATAATAGCTTAACTTTTCAAGAAATAAATGAAAGCTTTTTAAACAAATTTAAAATATACTCTTTATCTAAGGGAAAAATAGGAGAACGAACAATAATGAATACATTTGTTTTAATTAGGCTATTATACAACAGAGCAATTAACAGAGAAATTGTAGAACAAAAACACTACCCTTTTGGAAAGGGAAAAGTTCGGATAAAAATGCCCGAATCAATCAAAATTGGTCTAAATGAAAATGAAATAAAAAGAATTGAAAAATTAAAGCTAAAAGAGGGAACACCTATTTGGCATACAAGAAATGTATTTCTTTTTTCTTTTTATTTAGCAGGTATTAGAATTTCAGATGTTATAAAAATGAAATGGTCTGACATAATAGATGACAGGCTAAATTATGAAATGGGAAAAAATAAAAAAATAGTTTCATTAAAAATGCCTCAAAAGACCATTGATATTATCAACTTTTATTCTAAAGAAAAATCAAAAGATGATTTTATTTTTCCAGAATTAAAAGGGTTAGATATAAAAAATACTAAACTGGTTTACAATAAAGTCAAAAGAACCACAAAAAAATTCAATGAATACCTCAAAAAAATTGGCGAACTTGCTAAAATAGACAAGAAAATAACCAATCACATTTCAAGACACAGTTTCGGTAATATTGCAGGAGATAAAGTTTCTCCGCAAATGTTACAAAAGCTTTACCGACACACTAACATAACAACGACTATGGGCTATCAAAGCAATTTCATACACAAAGATACTGACGAAGCACTTGATTCCATTATTAACTTTTAACTCCTACTTATTCTGAATAAATAGCCATCAATTTATTTTTAAAATGATGTTTAAACTTGGCTTGAATAAAATTTGATTGAGCAATAAATAATTTAGCACTTGTTTCATTGTATGTAGCAAAATTCATTGCTCCATTTTCGTATTTCAATTTGGCATTTTTAGATGATAGTTGAGCAGACTTTAACGCTTTTTCTGATGAGGCTAATTCTAATTTAGTATTATCAATGTCAATCTTTAATTGTTCAACTTTATTTTGCAAATCTTGGTCTGTTCGCTCCTGGTTAATTTTAGCTTTTTCAACTTCAATCTTTGCTCGTTGAATATTAAAAGTTGTTTGGTGTCGGTCTAAGATTGGAATACTTAGTCGAACCTTACCAACTCCATTTTTGCTTACAAGATAAAAGTTGAATTACAAAATTAATAAGGCAAGAAAATGATTTTTCAAATTCTTCTTTGAGTTGTTTCATCATTTTCTTTAAGTTCCAAC
>Ga0256845_1003140_pt1 | contig 11412 bp, 10 predicted proteins | sample RiftiametaG_FD_189101 | JGI IMG/M metagenome (GOLD analysis project Ga0256845, IMG submission 189101) | Tube worm associated microbial communities from hydrothermal vent at the East Pacific Rise, Pacific Ocean - Riftia | ecosystem: Host-associated > Annelida > Integument > Unclassified ... | reverse complement strand
GAAATCATGGACTTGTTGAATAAAAGACCTAGAAAAAAATTAAACTTTAAAACGCCTGAAAAAGTATTTTTTACTATGTTTAACCTAGAAAATAAAAAACTTGCATTAGCTAGTTGAATCTACCAATGACAACTTAATCGGGAACGAATGATTATCAAAACTAATATCCTTACTTTCGTTCAATAACTTTCATTCCAAATGATAAAATCATCTCTTCCAAAAAATCAAATACGCACGGTCAACAATTTTAAAGATCTTGTCTCCATTCCTTTTCAGGGAGGTGTGAATGCAATGTGTTGGTCGCGAAATCTTACAGGAGATTTTGCGGAAATTGTTAGAAAGGTGGAGTTTAAGGAGAACATAAAAGAACTCAGTGTTGAGGAGCTTTCTGGACTTAAATTGAGTGAAATGGGGAAACTTGCTCGAGAGGTTTTATTGAATGATTTAAAATTACTGAAGGCCCATGGAGCGTCTCCTGTTTTAAATATCATTAAGTATTATGATAGAGATGATATTTTTCCATTCTTACCGACGGATGTTTATTCTTTTCACGTTGATCGTTCTCCAATTCCAGTGGATACTTTTTTATGTACCTACCATGGGGAATCGAGTGAAATTATACCCAATACCCAAGTTGAACAAAAAATACTTATTCCAGATATACGCAATGAACTCAAAAAATTACACAAAGGAGAAGAAGGTGATTTTGAATCTTTTTTAAGTGAATATTTTTTTGATTTACACTATCAAGAAAAACCGAATGCTCAACCAATTAGTTTAGGTCTTGGTCATTTGTGGAGATTGGTTACAGATCATCCGGAAAAAATAGTTCCACCATGTGTGCATCGAGCACCAAAAGAAAAAGAAGGGGAGAGCAGGTTAATGATTATTTGCTGAATGTATAGTTGTCATAAATACGGCATCTTTTTTGATAATATGGTGAAAATTTGAAGCAAATTAATGAACTTTTATTTATGAGAAAAATTGTAAAATTTAAAGGTATACTTTTCATTTCTGTCATTCTATTCAATATTCTTTCTTGTCAATCTCAAGAAAAAAAAGCTAATTCAACTGAAATCGAAAGTTATTCTGCAAGATTTGAAAGGCTGAAGAAAGAAAGTATTTCTAAAGGAAGTGTTTCAAACGGAACATTGATTAATGGAGTTTTATTTCCATTTTCAGGTGTTAACTTCCAATATTTTGATACAACTAGTTATGTCAGTGGACGAGCTTTTCTAAATTCAAGAATTGAAAATAGTACAATAGAAACGTATCAAGAATTTGAGAAACTTGCTCCAAATAGATTCTTTTATATAATGGAGTGCTCCAATCAACACGGTGGAAAAATGCATCCTCATAGAACTCATCAGAATGGATTAAGTGTAGATTTTATGATGCCGTTAATTAAAAATAATTTACCCTTTTATGAATTAGATGTACTTGGAAAAGATCATTATTTATTGACATTTGATAATGACGGGCGTTATTCTGAAGATAAGTCTATTAGTGTAGATTTTGATTTGATTGCACATCATATATTGGTGCTTAATGAAAAAGCAAAAAAACATGGATATAAAATTTCAAAAGTGATTATTAAAATTGAGTTTAAAGATAAATTATTTAATTCAAAATATGGGAAAGAATTAAAAGAAAGTGGAATTTATATCGTAAAAGGCTTGTCTCCCTTAATTAACTCCTTACATGATGAGCATTATCATGTAGATTTTGTAAAGTTGTAATCAAAATTCTCTCTACACCTTTGTCTCCTCAATTGCTTCTAAAATAATCTTCCCTGCTAGTCTAATTTCTTCTTCTGAAATATTCAACGGCGGCGACAATCTGAAACTGTGCGGATGTGATAAAAACCAGAAAGAAATTAATCCTTTCTCAAGGCAACGATTGACCACTTTTTCTACACGCTCAAAAGAAGACATATCAAAAGCGAATAGCATTCCAATACGTCGAATTTCAGTGATTTCATCGTTTTTTGAGATGATATTCTCCAATAATTGTCCCAATCGTTCAACTTCCTCAAAATTAATTTCGGTTTGCATAACTTCCAAGCATGCATTTGCAGCCGCAGAAATTACCGGATGTCCACCAAATGTGGTAATGTGCCCCAACATCGGATCAAAAGTGAATTTATTCAGGTATTCTCCCGAAGAAACCAATGCGCCAATTGGCATTCCGCCTCCTAGTGCTTTTCCCAATGTTAAAACATCCGGAACAACATCGAAATGTTCAAAAGCAAATAATTTACCGGTTCTGCCAATACCACATTGGATTTCATCAAAAATTAAAAGTGCTCCTACTTCTGTACATCTTTCTCTTAATGCGACCATATATTTTTGGGAAGGAATACGGACTCCTGCATCTCCTTGAATTGTTTCAATCACAACCCCAGCAGTTTTTTTGGTGATGTGCACCAAATCTTCCATTTCATTGAAATGAATGAATCGAACGTCGGGAAGTAAAGGTCGAAAGGCTTGTTTTTTCGTTTCGTTTCCTGAAATACTCATTGAACCGTGTGTTGATCCATGGTAAGAACCTCGAAAAGAAATCATTTCTGTTCTCCCAGTTACTCTTTTTGCCAATTTTATAGCGGCTTCATTGGCTTCTGTTCCTGAATTAACCGTATAAACTTGATTCAAAGATTTGGGGAGAAGTGAGGTCAAACGTTTACTGAAAGCGAGAGGAGCATCTTGTACATATTCTCCATAAACCATTACGTGAAGGTGCTTGTCAATTTGTGTTTTCAACGCTTCAACAACTTTTGGATGATTGTGGCCAATATTATTCACCGCAACTCCTGCAATCATATCCATGTAGGCTTTTCCTGATTTATCGTAAATAAAAATTCCCCTCGCATTTTTAACTTCAATTAAAAATGGAGAAGGATTCGTTTGTCCTTGATAAGTTAAAAAATCACGTTGTTTTTGGTTATTATTGCTCATCGATTATTTTTTTGATACTTCAAAAGTAGTGAAATGTGGTTTAATAGAATAAAAAAACTCCCTTTCAAACAAATGAAAAGGAGCTATTGATTGATCTGATAAATTTATTTTCGTTTCAAAACTTTTAATGCAGCTGCAATAACATCCGGCGTATCAATGTGATATTTTGTTAAAAGTTGATCTGGCGTTCCACTTTCTCCAAAAGTATCATTCACAGCAACAAATTCTTGAGGTGTTGGGTTGTTCATTGCTAAAACTCGCGCAATTGACTCTCCTAATCCTCCATTGTACATGTGTTCTTCTGCTGTAACAACACAACCTGTTTTGGCTACAGAAGATAAGACTGCTTTCTTGTCCAAAGGTTTAATCGTGTGCATATTTATTACTTCAGCAGAGATTCCTTGCTTCTCTAATTCTTGTGCAGCTTCAATTGATTTCCAAACTAAATGACCGCAAGCAATGATTGTTACATCAGTACCGTCAACAACAACATCCGCTTTTCCAATTTCAAATTTGGCATCTTCTTTTACGAAAATAGGAACAGATGGTCGACCAAAACGTAAATAAACAGGTCCTTCTAGTTCTGCAATAGCAATGGTTGCTTGTTTCGTTTGGTTAAAATCAGCAGGAACAATAACCGTCATGTTTGGAAGCATTTTCATCATTCCAACATCTTCCAATGTTTGATGTGTAGCACCATCTTCGCCCAAAGTTAATCCAGCGTGAGAAGCACATATTTTTACATTTTTTTTAGAATAAGCAACCGATTGGCGAATCTGGTCATATACACGCGCTGTAGAAAAATTAGCGAAAGTTCCTGTGTAAGGAATTTTTGAACCAATTGTCATTCCTGCAGCCATTCCAATCATGTTTGCTTCAGATATTCCAACTTGAAAAAAACGTTCAGGAAATTCATTCTCAAACGCATTCATTTTTAATGAACCAGTAAGGTCAGCACAAAGAGCAACAACATCGGAATTCTTTTTTCCAACTTCCAATAAACCTTCACCAAATCCAGATCTTGTGTCTTTCTTGCCTAATACTTCAATTTCTGATGCTTTCATAATTTTAACGATATCGTTTTGTTTGAGTTAATTCTAAATTCTTTTTCCATCGTGTATGATGAAGATTTTAATTTTTTCTGTCGATAGACTATTCTGTATAGTCCGGGTTGTAATTGCCAATTTCCATAGGATGAATTGTCTTTTAAATTACACACCCAATCCCAAGTCCCATCACTATTTTTTGTAAATATCTGTCCTACAAGAGTGCTTCCAGCAGAGTATTTCATAAATCCGGGAGCTTTGATATCAATATAACTTGTAGAGCTCTGATTTACTCGAAGTGTAATGTATATTCGCGGAAGAGTAAGTATCTCAATGTTATATATTCCTACAAGATATTTGTCCGATGCGCTTATTTTTTGTGTGTTTAGAGTTTTCTTTTTACCCATTTCCATTATACGCAGATCAATCTGGTAAGGCTTACTTGCGTTAAGAAAACGAGCTTTGATAAATCCTTGAGGACAATCAACGACAATTGTATTGTGTGTATTTCGTTGAATTACAATTCCTTTCATATAGACGCGGGGAGTTGTGTTTACGACTAAATCGTATTTGTTTCCTGGATCAATAATTAATGTGTCAGGATTGCCGTGTTTATTTATGGTGTGTGTAAAAGTGTAAAGTAATTCATTGCTGTTTTCTTTGTACAAGAACATTGTAACATCCGTTTCCATCGGTTGGTGATTGATGTTGTTCAAGTTGATCTGAACAGTCGTGTTTAGCAATGCTTTATTAACGACGTTTTGCAATACTTTCGCAAAAGCATCTTTAGTTTCGGCATCGGAATAACTCCCAATGCATTTGAACTTCTCTAAATAAGATAAATCCATACCGAGACCAATTACAAAAGGAGTCACTTTTACACCTTTGTCGTGCAGTTTTTTCGCAATGACGCAAGGGTCATTATCGCAAGCTTCCAATCCGTCCGTGATAAGAATAATAATGTTTCTAGAAGTTTGATCGGGAAAATCACCTGCCGCAGCCTCTAAAGAACGTGCAATTGGAGTTGTTCCTTTGGCGTAAATAGATTTTATCCTTGTTTTGACTTGCGAAAAGTTATTTGGAGCAAATGGAACCTCTAGTTTTGTGTCATTACAATCTTGAAAAGTTGCTGTAATTGGTGATTGATGCCCATAAACCCTTAATCCAATTTCAAGATTAGGTACATCTCTTAGTTCGTCCACTGTTTTTGCTAATAATTCTTTTGCTGCTTCTATTCTAGTTTGATCTCCCCAACGAGCATTCATACTGTTGGAAGCGTCAAGAATAAAAAGTATACGCGTTAAAGAATCTTGCCCATAGCTATATGACGCAAAGAATAAAAGCGATATGAAAAATAAATTCTTCAATTAATAATCTCCCAATGTTTCTTCAAGTTGTCCTAGTGCATCAATTAATTGCTCAGGATTTGGCGTGCTTCCATGCCATTTGTGCGTTCCCATCATGTAGTCAACACCTTGACCCATTTCAGTTTTCATCACAATCATGATTGGCTTTCCGTTTCCTGTTAATTTTTTTGCTTTTGCAAAAGTCGCTTTGATTTCGTTGATGTTATGTCCATCCATTTCAAGTACCTCCCATCCAAAAGCTTGCCACTTTTGAGGTAGATTACCCATTGAGATGACATCCTCAAGATCACCATCAATTTGACGGCCATTGTAATCAATTGTTGCAATAAGATTATCTATTTTATTTGCCGCAGCATATAAAGCAGCTTCCCAGATTTGGCCTTCTTGTAATTCGCCATCACCATGAAGTGTGTAAACGATAGAATCGTCACCAGTTAGTTTTTTTATCTCAGCAGTACCAATAGCACAAGATAAACCTTGACCTAAAGATCCAGATGCCATTCTAATACCTGGTAAACCTTTGTCTGTAGATGGGTGACCTTGTAAACGTGCGCCAAGTTTTCTAAATGTACTTAATTCAGAAACAGGGAAATAGCCAGATCGAGCTAGAACACTGTACCAAACGGGAGAAATATGTCCGTTAGAAAGATAGAAAACATCTTCATTCTTTGCGTCCATATCAAATTTAGCAGAATTGTGCTTCATTTGATCGAAATATAATGTAGTTAAAAAGTCAGCACAACCAAGAGAACCACCTGGGTGACCAGAGTTACATTCGCATACCATTCTTACAATATCTCTCCTTACTTGAGATGCAATTCTTTCTAACTCTTTTGTTTCCATTTTATATTGGTTTTGTTCTGACAATTAATAGTGCAAAATTAAGTTTATTTATTAATTTTGGAACATCAACTAAAACCTTTTATCATCATTACGCAACTTTTTGTCAACAATGTGCGTTTTAGTTAAAAGATACATTAAATTAGAACTTATGAAAAAAAACTTAATTCTCCTTTTTTCTTTATTTCTTGTTAGCCAAATAGGCTTTTCTCAAGAAAAAGAAATCAACCCTCAGTTGCTAAGTGTTTATACTGAGACTGAACTGAATCAAATGATTCAAAATAATCCTGAAAAGTATGATTTGTTGATCTATGCAATAGATAATGCAATTTATACAGCAGATTATCCAACTGAAAAAAAAGTAGACATTTCTAAAGAAATTTCGATTCCTCAGGATGAGTATACATATTTAGATTTAGGAATTAAAATAGAAGATTTGAATCAGTTTTATAAAATAAAGGGAACGAACAAAATATTGGTTGTGAAATCTTTTTATGTGTTGAATAATGAAATTAAAATGAAAAGATAATGAAAAATATATTTATAACTGTAATTAGTTTATTCAGTCTATCTTCTTTATTTGCGCAAAATGTGACAATGGGTGATGTTGGTTTTCTAGAAACTAATCCTGTAGATTGTGGAGCTTTTGGAGTTGCGAGTCCCAATTTTACAGATGATGGAGGTGCTGGAAATTATTCGGCTAACTTTAATGATACGACTGTGTTTTGTCCAGACTTGAGCACAGGAACAAAAATGACTTTAACTTGGGCTATCAACGCTGGGTTTGAGTTTGATGTAGATGGAAGTGATTCTATTTACATTTATGATGGACCAGATGCTAATTCTCCTTTATTGGGGACTCATAATTCAGTAACAGACGCAAATGGCTTTGCACACACTGCAACTTGGAATAATCCATCAGGATGTTTGACTGTTGTTTTTATCTCTGACGGAGCGAATGAAGGGACTGGATGGATCGCTAATGCTTCTTGCGGGAACCAATTCCAACCATTTGAACCACATATTGTAGCGTATGTGAATGGTATTGGTGCAGATGCTTTAAATCCAAGTGATACAGGGTTTGTAGATGTTTGTTTTGGTGATAGTATTTTATTTGTCGCAAAACCTATTTTTCCTCATTCTTCTGAAAACAATAATGGTAATGGTTATTCTCAAACAGTAAATAATGTAAATTATAACTGGTATATTACAGATGGAGCAAATTATCCTAATAATGATTCGGTATGGTTTACACCACCTCAGCGAAATGGTTATTTAATTGATTTAAAAATAACAGATGCTTTTCCTCAGATTCAAAGAATGCTGTGTAAAGTAAGAGTTTCTCAGCAGCCATTATTTACAGGGACAGGACCTTTTGAAGATTCAGTTTGTTTAGGAGAAAATACATATTTGGTTGGAGGTCATACGTCAACAGATACCGTTGGTATTGATATTCCTAATGGTAATTTTCAATTAGGTGGTTCTTTTGCTGGTTTAACTTATTTGCCAGATGGTTCTGGTCAGAATTATGAGGCGCCAATAGAAATTGGAGGTTTTCCTAGTGGTTCAACGATTCAGAATTCACAAGATTTAAACCAAGTATGTATTACTATGGAGCATTCTTATTTAGGGGATTTAGAGATAGCGTTAGAGTGTCCAAATGGTACACAGGTGACATTGCTGAATTCATACACGCCAGCATCAGGTATGATACCTGGGGGTGTAAGTGGTGGTGGTACTTTTATGGGTGATCCTATTGATGATATAGGTGGTGGAGGACCAGGTGAAGGTTGGGAGTATTGTTTTAGCTCAGCGTTTGCTACTTGGGGAGATTATCCTACTGAATTTGGCGCTGGAAATACTATTCCTGCCCCTAATTTTGGTAATGGAAATCCTTCGATGAATCCCAATGGTGTGTATTTGCCAGAAACAGACTTTAATACTTTTGCTGGTTGTCCTGTGAATGGAGAATGGAAAATTATTGTAAGAGATAATTTAGGTGATGATGATGGTTATATTTTCGAATGGGGATTATTTTTTGACCCTTCTTTTTTTCCAAACCTAAGTGGTTACCAAAATACGGTAGTTTCCTCTGCGTGGTTAGATGATCCAACAATTATTTCTGGTCAAGATGATACTGTGTTAGTTGTGCAACCAAATACTACTGGGGTTACGAATTACACTTTTACTGTAACAGATGATTTTGGATGTGATTATGATACAACTGTTGTTCTTTTTGTAATGGAGCAACCACAAATTTTTAATGATACAATTGCTTGTAACTACGGGTTTCAAGTTTCAAATACACAGTCGTTTGCCGGAGGTATTTGGACAGCTTCAGATACATCTGTACATTTTACACCAAATAATACGGTAGAGAATCCAATTATATACACTACAAATCAGTCGGGTGCAATGTATACTATTACATACACTGATAATCGGTGTAATTCTGTTGTAACAGCGGAAGTTGATTTTCCGCCGTACCCATGGACCTATTTAGCGGATACTGTATTGTGTCAAGGGGTTGTCTTTGACTTAAATGCTCCTAATGAAAATACTTATCCAACTACCTATGAATGGAATACTGGTACTACTGGAGAGGCTATTTCCATCTCTTCACCAGGAACGTATTCTGTTGTTTTGACGAATGTTTGTCATCAAAATTATGATACAGTTGTGATTGATTATAAAATCTGTGACATTGCTGCTCCAAATGTAATTTCATTGGCGCCTGGGTCTCAAAACACAACGTGGTATGTTGACGCGAGTGGACTTGAAGAGTTCCATATTGTTATTACAAACAGATGGGGTAATGTTATTTATGAATGTGATGAGCCAAATGGAAATTGTGTATGGGATGGTCGTGACCGTTCTGGTAACCTAGTTGGTGAAGGTACTTATTTCTATTTTATCGATGCTAAGATAGAAGGTGGTGAAGAGCTTCAGAAACATGGTTTCATACAAGTGATAGATTAATCATTTAAACGATTTAATAAAATTAAAAAGGGTAATCTTCGGGTTACCCTTTTTTTGTACAAAAATCTTTATTAACTTAATGGTCTGAATTGAAAAAAAGAGAGATAAGATGAAAATAATTGGTGTAAATGGTTTTGGAAGAATAGGTCGATATTTCACGAGAATGAGTTTGGAAAATCAAGAAGTTGATGTTGCTGTCGTAAATGATTTAGCAGATATTAATACACTGGCTCATTTGTTAAAATACGATAGTGTTCACCGTAAAATTAAACAAGAATTTTTGGTAGAAGGAAATAAAATTGTCTTTGAAAACGGAAAAGAGATTGTTTTTATTTCAGAAAAAAATCCTGAAAACATTCAATGGAGTGATTATGGAGTTGATTTTGTCTTAGAGGCTACGGGTATTTTTCGTACAACAGAATCTGCTTCTAAGCATTTAATTGGTGGAGCAAAGAAAGTAATTCTTTCTGCGCCATCGAAGGATGCAATAACAAGAACAGTTGTGTTAGGAGTGAATGATGATTTATTGCAAGATTCAGACATTATTGTGTCAAATGCTTCATGTACTACAAATTCAGCTGCTCCTGTGGTTAAGGTGATGAAAGAATTTTGTGAAATTGAAAGTATTTTTATCAGTACAATCCATAGCTATACTTCTGATCAACGATTGCATGATGCACCTCATTCTGATTTAAGAAGAGCGAGAGCTGCTGCAGAATCAATTGTGCCTACTACAACAGGTGCAGCAAAAGCATTGGCTAAAATTTTCCCGGAATTAGAAGGGCAAATTGGCGGTTGCGGAATTCGAGTTCCTGTTCCTGACGGTTCAATGACAGATCTTACTTTTATTGTGAAAAGTCCACCGTCAATTGAAACAATTACATCTGCAATGAAGTCTGCTGCAGAGAATGAGTTAAAAGGAATTCTCGGTTATACAGAAGATCCAATTGTCTCTTCTGATGTCATTGGTGATCCACGAAGTTGTTTGTTTGATGCAAAACTAACAAGTGTTGTTGGTAATATGGTTAAAGTGGTCGCTTGGTACGATAATGAAGCTGGTTATTCAAACAGGTTAATTGATCTGATTGTTAAAATGAAAGTGTAAAAGCACATGTTATTATATTTTGAAATCGAGTTTTTTTAAAAAAGACTCGATTTTTTTTATTCTTTTTTATGGAAAGTCAACTCATGTTGCATCCTTTAGGTGAATTTAAATATATAATGATATGAAAAAGACAATGACATTACTGATGGGAATCTTCCTGTCTTTTGGGACTTTTAGTCAAGGTGCACTAGGAGAAGTTAAAGGTACTGTTCTCGAAGGAGAAAGTGATAAAACTGCATTCGGAGCACATGTGTTTATTGTAAGTGGAGGACAGCAATACAATGCACGTACAGATGACAGGGGAAGTTTCCGTATAAGTGGAATTCCAGCAGGGAAATATGTTCTAAATGTAAGCTACCTAGGAGATACTATGAGAAACATTATGGTTAATGTCCCAATGGATGGTATTTATCAGGCGGGAGATATTCACTTTACTTCTGAGATTTTGACCTTAGTTGTAATGGATGCGGTATATAATAAAGATGCATTGAAACTAATCGACGGAGATTTACCGGTAACTCGATTGACAGCCGAAGAAATAGCTCGTTCTCCAGTGAAGACAGACATTAAATCTTTAATCAACTCAATGTCCTCAGATGTAAGAATGACAAATGATGGAGAATTAGTGTTCCGTGGAGCAAGAAAAGGGGATATGCTTTACTTGATTGATGGTGTTAAAACAGCATCTGTTGGAAATATTCCAAGTGCATCAATTGGACGAATGATGATTTTTACAGGAGGTTTACCCGCGAAATATGGCGATACGCTTGGTGGAGTAGTGGTGATGGAAACAAAAAGCTATTTTGATTTGTACCGAGCATGGGAGTCCGAGCAAATACGATTAGGTAATATTCAATAAAATAGATTTTGTACGGGCAGGTCGCGACCTGCCCGTACAAAATCTATTTTATTTTCTTCAAGAATTCTTTTAATTTCTGCTCATTTTCTTTTCTGAGAATCATCAATTTATCATCCGATTGAATGATAATATATCCATCAAGACCATCAATTAGTGCCGTTTTTCCATCGGGTATATTGACGATGCAATTCGAAGAATTAAATGCAGTTACTTTATCTCCCACAATCGCATTATTGGAATCATCTTTCTTTAAATGATCGTC